>Ga0126342_10009722_pt1 | contig 17230 bp, 13 predicted proteins | sample Cyp1metagenome_FD_92528 | JGI IMG/M metagenome (GOLD analysis project Ga0126342, IMG submission 92528) | Coral microbial communities from Lord Howe Island, Old Settlement Bay, Australia - Cyphastrea 1 metagenome | ecosystem: Host-associated > Invertebrates > Cnidaria > Coral ... | reverse complement strand
CAAATATAATAGTTCACTAATATGAAACTAACTGTTGTCATACGAGCCATTTGAGGATGATTCCACTTACTAATCAACCATCATTCCAGCGTTGTTGCGACCTGAGCTCATGATGAATTCATCCCCAGTAAATTTTACTGAAAATACCTAAGCCCCCAATATGTTCTATTCTTCACTATATTTCACTGTAACAATCATTATAACTTTCCACCATCCTATTCATCCAAATGATATATATCTATATATATATATTTAGAGAGAGAGAGAGAGAACCATGACTTATATCCCATTCCCAACAAACATCCCCCATGATAGGGGTTAGTTACGGTTAATCGGTTAGTTCCCATGATATTCTGAAGCCATGGCCATGATCCAAGGGATCCAAGGTGAAACGGCCTCAAAGGTCCGCGCAACAAACCAATGGTGAGCCCCAGCTGGACTACAGCAATGACGCAGTACCAAAGGGTCCCCCAGGGCATTTGCACCTGAACAAAACTCAGAAATCGCTGGAAAGGCCGATGAAAAAATATGAAAATATATGAGCAATCAGGAAAATGCTGGATTTTCGCAGATAATCTCCATGGCACTCCATGGGGAATCCCAGAACTAAATGGAGGTTTCAATGAGAACATTATTGATCAATTATAAATGGGTGATTCTACATTGCCATATTTGATTACTGGATTGTATCTATGGCGAAGCTATGGTAGTTCAAGGTCATTTCGAAAGGAAAATATGATGCGACCAACGGAAGCTATGGAGACAACGAAACTGGAGACTGCAGTGACACAAATGGGCCGTAATCAGACGACATTGGCGTTCAAGCAACGAAAAAATAATTACATTGCCTACCAGATTAAAACAAAATCTGTGGTTCTTGCAATCCAATTATCAACTAATGCACATATAATGCATTAATCTCATCAGTTTCAGTGCTCCGTCCCTTGCGAATACTTGCTTGGCGTCATGCCATGTGTCAAGGATGGAAAACAAAAACCACCAAATGAACGAAACCACCCGATTTTCCAGTTTTCCGTGTGTTCCATGAAATTTCTCTAGATCTTTCCCAATTGTGCATGTTTTACCCACAGTTTTCCATGTTTTCGATCAGATTTCTCCCTATTTTTCCGATGAAAAACCCCCAGCCCAACCCACTTTCAGTGGCCTCAACGGATTCCTTGGCGAGAAAAGAAAAGGCCACCTTGCAAACACCGCCGGATTGCTCCAATCCGGCGATACCTCGTGGGATTTTGGCGTTTAGCGATGGAATTTTCAATGACATGTCAGTTACCCTCTGGTAAACTAACAGTTTGCTATTGAAAATGGTCATTTATAGTGGGTTTTCCTATTAAAAATGGTGATTTTCCATAGCTATGTTAGTTTACCAGAGGGTATCAGATTTTTTTTGTGGCAACTAAAACCCAAATCCACCAAATACCATCCGGTTTGTAAGAAAACTGACGTAGCTATATGTGGAAGCCATGAACCATTTAGTTCAATCATTTACCGCTTTTATCCATGGTCATGTTCCATAGCAAACTACTAAATTGCCATTGGGTATGAGCTATGGAAGCTATGGGTATGAGCGGTAAAATATCATGAATTTTTGAAACTAAAATCCCGATCAAAAAATCAATCTCTGTAAAATTTCCGGACACCCCAGACACCTTTTGGTTGATCTAAGGCTGCCTTTGAGCTTTGGGTTTCGGCAAGGCTGGTCACGCACAATGATTTTTCAGGAGCTATATGCAGTTTGCAAAGATGTGGGGCAAATCAGTGGCAAACCAAAAGGCTTTACCATCATTTTCATTCAGAATATTTTAATATGTGGGCAGGCAAGCCTCAGCCGTGTGACTTTACGGCATCAACTTGAGAGCTGCTGCACAGCAACTTGGCAATTCCAAAATCAACCAAAAGATGTGCGCAAGATACGTACCCTTTTTCGGCTCCTGATTTCGGCAACCTAAGGGTGATTTGAGGAAAGACCCTGCACATGCTAAAGATATTGTTTGGTTCAGTATATTGCCAATGTTCTTAAAGCCACCACTGGAAGCAATTTGTTTGGGGTTATGTTTATTTTTTTGGGCATCCGTTCAGAAAATCCAAGGTGCGATGTGCTAAAGCCACCAAAAAAAAATGTTTGAATCACATTTCAGAACCTTTAGCCGCGAATGGTTAAAAAATGTGAACGTCCATATTTGGTGCTGGACTCAAATTACAAACTCTCAAATCACCAAATATAGCTGCTGGGATCACACCGTTTTAGCAATTTTTGTTGCTTCAGAGCAGCAAACATAGCATATAAATAAATCACACATAGACGAGCAGCTAATGCGATACTGCAGCACACAGGCTGCGGTGCAAATAGGGCATAAGCCCGCAGCCACCTGATGAAATCATCAAAACTCTGTCCTGGAGGGTTGAACCATCCATTTCTGGTGAAATTGGGGGGTGGTTTACTATTGGGTTTGCCATATCATGTAATGTAATAATCACCCATGTCAAGGGACCGGAATTTCGATCTACCAGCGACCTCCGCTTCAAATAGTTGGGGCCTGATGGGTGCAACGATGGTTTAACCATCAAGATTTAGGATATGATATAACCAATGCAACACGAGTCATCACCGGTGAACTGGAACTGCATCACCAGGTAGGGTCCAAGGTGGAAAAATCACCTGCCCCATTTGGGTTTGTCCAAAAATAAAATGCCACAAATTTCATTTGTTTATTGTCGTTTTCCATGTTAGAAAATGGCCAAACCAGGGCTATCGTGTGCATCTTCCACTCTGAACCCTCTCTCTCTATATATATACCCCCACGAATAAACCGGCTAATCCCTCATTAAATCCAATCACGGTTTTATCATCGATGATATCTCATCATCTCACCATTTTAGTTGGATATAGACATAGATGATATATCTCATCCAATCATACCACCATATCTCATCATATCCCTATCATCCTATCGTAGATGATATATACCGTATACCCATCCAACTATGCTCCAACTGGGGATTTTTTGACCTCATTTTCTGTGAGGATAGCCATCACCCGCAGCATTTTTGCCTTGGCCACAGGTCGGAATTTTTCCGTCTTCACCTTTCAGCAGGGAAGACCCGATAGAAATTGTCAGCTTCAACTCAGTGTGATACTTGGCATATTATCTATCTATCTATCTATCAATCTATCTGCTTAAAGATATATATATATATATATTCACATAATTATGTATATATATATATATCATATGCAGACAGAGAGAGAGAACGTGTGCACTTTCGAAAACAATTCACAAGTTCATGTTGTGGTTGGTGCTGTCAAACTATTCCCATCATTCCCAGAGCTCGTCCAGCTCATCCCATACCATCTCCAAAAACATGGCTGGTGTCATTCTACGATTCCCAAGTTACCCTGTGGTGACCAACAATAGCCCAGTCATAGAACTTGTTTTCCACTAACACCTCCATTTAGCCCAGGGATTTAAGCATGGAATTGGGCATGTTAATTTGACACAAATAAAGGTATCAACCAGCTCACTGCCAGCCGCACTGACACCCACTAAAAAAACACATGTATAAACATCTGCTAATTTCAGAAAGCTAGGAAAAGAGAGGTACCTTTTTTAGAGGGAAATCATTGAACCGAATGGGCTTACTGTACTAACTGGCTTGACTTAAAATATGTGAAGACTGCAGTTGTAACTGAGGTCAGATGGTTGACTCATCCCACTGTATACCAACTATATCCTGACGGTTATCTTAGTCATCCAAACATAGGTCATCTGAAAGTCATCCCATTGTACTTTCCCATACTAGAACTAGGCCATGGATTCCATAGCTATGTTCCAACAAACCAAGGCTATAACCGCTATGACCCAAAACTCAGCTCCTCTGGTTTTGTTGGGTCCCAGTTGCGGCTGCAACGGCCCAGCGCGGTTTCCAATCCTTTCGGCAAACTTGATGTTCCACTACCACGAAGACGAACCTCTGCACAATGCGGGGTGCAAAGAGGTGCCACTTAGCGTTTTCTTGGGTTTCGGGGGTGCAGTCCCACTTAAGTGGCGACATGGCCACAATCTAAGGAGCAAGGTCCCAATCTAAGAGTGTGTCCAAAAACCGAAAAATTGGCCACAGGCCACAATTCCTGAGATCCATGGCCCGCTTTTCATGGCAAGGAACACCACACTGGACAGCAGAATGCTCAGTAGAACCAGTACGAACCCAATCCGGGAGGCCTGACAAATCACACCTCAGGCGATTTTCGACTTTCTGGCCGAATAGTGTCTTGGAACCCCCAAAATTGCTGATCCGGAACTTCCGGAAGCCCAAAAAATATGGAATTCATGAATTCCCTATAAATTCAGCAGTGAATCTCCCATTTTCAAGGAAATCAGAAATCATCTTCAGCAAATCCAAGTTGGGCCGCTTGCCTGGATTTTTAGTTGGCTGGTTTTAGAAAAACAGCACCGACGAATCAAGGAGACTGCAAAAACACGGAACATATCCATGAACCAGAATACGAGCTAGGCAAATTGGCAAATTCACTGTATTCATAAATCAGACACTGGTTGGCGGTTTTTCGCCACCCCTCTGAAAAATGATGGAGTTCATGATGAAATTCCCAAGATATGGAAAAATAAGAGTCCTGTTCCAAAGCACCAACCAGGACTCCCAGGACATGTTGGGGCAAAATCATAGATGAAAGTCTGATTCTCCAGGGCTAAGTCTGCTTTTTTCTCATCTGCAGATCGGCTAGATCCTGAGAATCTTCCCAAACCTGCTGTCTGTCTCAAGAGGCACAACTTTGTCGGATGCTACGGATTGTAGTATACACATGGAGGTTTCCTAAAATATGGGTATCCCAAACCACTGGTTTTAATAACAAATTTTGGATGATTTTGGGGTACCCCCTAACATCTCTAAATTCAAAACAAAGGGATATCCAACGGTTTCCCTGTGAAACCCTCGCCTTTCCAGGCTGATTCAGTTCCATTGGAGAGTTGTGCTGTAGTAACCAGGCACGCCAATGGAAAATCCACAGTAGCCTTGTGTAGCTGTAGCTATCATATTTTACAATTAAATCAATGTAAGTCATCCGTGTATCATCACGAATCACAAACATGGGTTTTGCCATAGGTTGGTTCGGTTAACAAACGACACACAAATACCTCCCACGGGAGTGAGTCCACCAAATGCCGTTGTCCAAGCGACCCCAAATGGTACCACCCTCAGGGGCTTAGCCGACTGAACCAACGAGGCAACACTGCTTGAGCCCTGGAATGAAAAGCTGTGCCCTTGGCAAAGTATCACTTTCCTATGATGTTGGGACTGTGATAACCGTGACCCTGAGAGCCAAACTCAATTTATTGGGAGCTATATCAAGCTTGGGGAATTCAAAATAGGCAATAGGCGTGCTTGTTCTTTTTTAAGTGGCTCTCATTGATTGACGCCATGATTATCGCGCGACCAACCAAGCATCTTTTGACATGACTTATCAGGATCATCTTGGAATGGAGATAAGGTGGGATTAGTTCCCATTCATCACCTAGTTTGACCTATATTTGCCAGTTGTTTATGCCCCCAGCGGTAAAATTCAACCAGCCTTCCAGCTGAATGAAACGATGCTCAAAAGATATGTTCGGCCGAAAAAAATACACAAATCGATTCCAGACCTGGATTTGTTTCAGGAATTTACGGCAGAAGCCCATGGCGTCCCAGTTTCACAACCGGACAACCCACTGTGTCCAAGGTATTCCAAGTTTCAATCAGTTTGGTGTAGCGGCTACTGGCTTCACAGAGCCCACCAAAGAGCCAACTCCTTGGCGGCGATTTTTCTACTGCTTGGTGGTTTTTCGCCACCCCGCTGAAAAATGATGGAGTTCGTCAATTGGGATGATGAAATTCCCAAGATATGGAAAATAAGTCCTGTTCCAAACCACCAACCAGAAATTGAAGTGAGCAAATGTGAGTAAATAGAAAGGAAATGGTGAACCAAATGCCTACGATTTAAGGCGTTCGACCGGTCGAACGTTTTAGTTCATGATCAGGAAAGCCGAGTGACTGGAACGTCGCGGGACCCGTGCACAAGGGCCTGGGAGAAGAAACTCCGGGAGCAACTGGCTCAAGTGGCTTTACTATCATCACTAAGTTTTCTGGAAAACAACTGGCAGGATCACTATAAGTGGTTAATCTATGGTTATAATTAGTAGTAAAAAGTGGTCATATAATATGGTGATAAGATTAATGCCTGGTTAATGTGGGTAAAACAATGCCATAAACCACCCATGACTGGGAATGGTAGACATACCACCTATAAAAATGGTGACTGGGGGGATGGTTGATTATGGTTTTCCCAACATGCACTAAGTTGGTCCAGCTTTATATTATGATATATACTTTTTTGAAACATGGACCACCAATCTCTGGCTGATTGTTTGCCCCAATGTCGTATTAAAATCTGCACAAGGTGGCTTTGAACTTCGGGAAAATTTCATAAAGTGAGTCTCTCTGCGAATTATGGTCTAAACCATGGGAACCCCGTTTGATCAAATGGGGTATACCGGTATACCCCATTATCATCCATTATCAATTGGCCAGTTGTCTGAAATTGTGTTTTGCCAGCCTTGCCCCTATTTTCTTTTTTGCTGCTGCAGCCATTTCACCCAATCTGTCAGAATATAAAACCTCCAAAACCACCGGTTATAGGTCAACTGGATTTTCCATGATTTTCTTCCGTGGAAATCAAATCAAGCCCTCAACATCTTCTGGGAATCCCACAAGCAATACTGGATGTTTGTTTGATTTCTGATGGGTCAAGCAACGGATCGAATTGAACATGTAACAATGTAACATATGTCTCTTTGTGTCCATGTGTCGCACTGTTATGTTTGGCTGCATTGTATCACACCCTAAGCTTACCGGAATCCCAACTGAAGCTGCATAGTTCTGGGTTCAGTCGCCCTGTCTCTGCAATGAGCTAATGAAGAATCAAGAAACAATAACACCACTCTTGTTATTCGTAGCAATTGGGCCCAAGAATTGTGAAACTTGAAATGTCATAAAACCGCACTTCAAAGTCGAAATTGCCCATATAAATCTACCATAAAAATCCTTAAGACCAGGCATTTTCCCCAATGCTATCCATCTTTTTTCACGAAACTTCTCCAAGTTGCAGCTTCGACAAAGGTGGGAAGCTTTCGGGTTTTCCATTGGTGAAGTCCTGCGACATGACCCGAAATTTCGAACGGGATGTGACAGCTGCATCTATCTAAAAATACCCTCTGGTACACTAACAGTTTGCTATTGAAAATGGCCATAGAAATAGTTGATTTACCGATTAAAAATGGTGATTTTCCAAGGTTATGTGAGTTTACCAGAGGGTGATGGAAGAATCCCTGGTGCCATGTTTGATTTCCGGCGGGTATATCTGGAGATAGAATATACCATGCATAATCTCTTCGCCAAATAAGAAAAACCGCATGCTATGGTCCCAAATATGTGCTTTCATCCCCAACATCCACCATAGTTTCTGGGGGGGGCTTAATATGAACGCGGGACAATGACTGGTTGGTGGTTGAGCCACACCTCTGAAAAATATGAGTTCGTCAGTTGGGATGATGACATTCCCAATATATGGAAAAATAAGAGTCCTGTTCCAAACCACCCACCAGATGACTAGTTCCATATATCCTGTATTCTGTAGCATTGCCTCTAGATGAGTCCATCATTGACGGCATGGCCTCTATGAAATTCTATGAATAGAGGCACCGACAGGTTGAAACCACCCAACGGAAAGAAACCCCAAGGGTACCAACGAGTGATCAAAAATTATTGCCCCCCAAGTACCAACTGTTGGGCCCTACTTCCAAGTTTCAGTAACAAAACGCAAAACAATAACTTGACCCATGATTTTTGTGTGAAATCCTCCATCATCTCCATCCCTGCTCAAATCGCTGGGTTTGCCGTTTTTTTTTCCAAGTTTTCACAGGGTGAACTCCTCAACTCGGAACTAAAACTCTGGGCGCATCTCTGGCTTTCCCAGTTCACCATTCCGTCGGACTTTGCGACATTGCAAATGGGAAATGCCATGCGCCTTAAACCACTTACCTCGGAGCGATGCCGAGATTGGCGCCAAGCCCCAAACCATATCCGACATATCGTTGGGGTAGATCTTTAAAGCAGCTCATATTGGTGGTTGAATGGGTATCTGGGATGATGGATAAAGTTGAACTACCCAATGCTAATGGGATTTGATGTGATTTATTGTTTAAACAACTGTAAAAATCCCCTAAACAGTAACTGTATACTCCAACCTCCTATCATGTTAGATAACCTTGCATTTTAAGCGCACAACTTGAATAATTATATCCGATGCAGAACCAAGGTTATGCGGAGGTATATATTTTTTTAAAATGGATTTTTGGTGGACTAACGCTCAAGGGAAAAACCACCAAATCACATCAATTCACCCTTTTAACACTCCGAGTTGCTTAGAAGTCGTTGAAATTTCTCGCGCGAAACTTCTCGCGCCTTTCCATCGACCATCTTCTGCAATTTCGGAGGCTGTGAATGGATCAAGCCCCGTGAATGGGCCATGTCGCTGGGATGTGTGTGTACGAAACCTTGGGGATGGATTGCTCAATCATTGCTGGATGAAGCGATGGTTGTTTTTTAAAAAGACACCAACAAAAACAAAAAGATAACAAGACCAACTCAGCCAAGCAACCAGGTTGGGCCCATATTCCAGTCGAAAGCTGCACTTGTCATACTTGAACCTTGGATATGCGATCCAAATGGCAACCCAAAATCTTCTCGTGTCAGTTCCCCAATTTTCTAGGGGATTTTGACCATAACAAATCATCTAGGCAGAAAACGGGTCAGCTTGAAAGGAAGGCACGAACATGCCCAATTCTTGGCCATCAAATATTGAGGAAAATGATGTTCAGATTAAAACCTATTAAAACCGTTGGATTTTCGGGATGTTCTGATATTCTATTTCTAGGTTAGTTTAGCCCCCAAATCACTAACCCAAAGATGATAACTATTTTCTCTGTTTATTTTTTTGGGGGCATAGGAGGGGGTCGTGAACCATTTTTAAACGGTTGTGATTGTAACCTCAGCATCAGTTGAATCCTCATGGTGTTCCATTGATTATCCGCCCATATGGAAAAAATCATGTTATCCCCAGATTTCCTGAGGTTTCCATAAGGAACACTTGATTGGAACATCTGAGCAACTCGTGGTACCACGATTTCTCATGAAAAATAAGCTCCCTTTCTATCGACAGCAATTGAAAAAAACAGAGATTTTTGTCCATTGATGTCCCAGAAATATGTACTGACATCCCGTTCATATTGAACATCCTATTTTTGATCCTATAATATCCTATATATATATATATTTGCCAGTTAAACCATGTTAAATCATCATTTTTGCTGCTAGAAATCACAATTTCCCAAGAAACTCATGATAGAGATAGTGGTAGGGATGGAACGGCCACAGACCAGGCTCAGTGTTTTCGGCTTCTGCAGGCATCGTCTCCAAGATCACCTCAAGTTGCGAGGACTTATCCAATGGTTTTCCGCGCCAAAATCGAAAAGATCTGAACAAATGGAAACCTTGAACATCTTAATGCATATTGTTCTTAAAGACGCAACATACTGGGTTTGTATCTTTCCCGTCTTTTTCGGCCCCCTCCAAGGTCGTTTATGGCGAAATTTGATCAACTATAGCACCACCAAAAACATATCGAAAGATAAAGTCCTAAGATACTGGTCAATTATACTCATGAATCTTTTCGAGCGCTATCCATCCATTGTAATCGTTTCTATCCAACATTGGAAAACATGAAGGTTTCACGTGATTTCACATTGGGATATCCAACCTTCTCGATAAACAGGAAGTAGCGACCATCCGCATCCACTGCAAAGGTGTAGGGCGCAAGACTGTTTCCCATAGGAGACGAGAATTTCACCTGCGACAAAAAAATAACCCCAAGTTACGTCAAAAAAACGTCATACGTATCTGGAAATGTGACATGTTTCCTTTTTTAATCCGATATATGAGGATATATCTCCAAAATAGCAACTGCAATTGGGAAATGAGGATCAATTGCAGGATTTTGGAGCTCTTTTTTGAACAAATCCATAGAATGTCAATCTCATGGGATTGTAACAAATGGTCTCTATTTTGCGGCAATTCAGGATTTTTTTTTTACTAAACCAGGGTTGGAACTAATCTGAAATGGGTAGAAGTCACATTGGGTTTATCATCTCAACTCGTTTTTTTCCTCAAAAGGGGAAAACTATGAAAAGCAGGGGATATGCGGGAACTTATCTGAAGGAACGAAAAGTTCTCGGTGTGGAAGTAGAAACTTTTTGAGACCGAACAGGTATAGTTGTTTGATTACCCTCCTGGCATTGTTTTTTAGCCTTCGGCAATGTTGCCCACACTGTATTTCTTTTACTTGGAGGATGACCGGTGTGCAGCGTGGTCAGTGGTCAGCAGGCACATGATTCGATATTTCACAAATCTCAAAGAAGTCTTGCTTCTGACAAGACCCCCTGCAAAACAAACCATATCATTAGGACAGCCTAAAAAAAGAAAACATGATAACATGCCATGCGTTTCTGAAATTCTTGTGATATGTCCTCACGATACTTCCTATTTATATATCCAACATTTGCAAGGTAACATTGAACAAAGGTCTTGTTGGAGGCCAATGTTGATCATCCCTGGATGGAAAATAAATATGAAACAACCACCTTTTTTATGTTTGGCACCCACAAACTCATGGTCTAACTAAAAGCCAAAAAAACACATGTTGTATACCCTTGGGTAATTTAACATAGCAATGGAGAATCCATTTACAGCTGATTTGCCTGTTAAACATTGTGATTTTCCATATATTGCCAGAAGGTATTCGTAGATCCCATTTCTAGACTTCTGGATGCCCAAGTGGGATTCTTCTTCTCGTTTGACCCACATATTTGGTGGCTAAAGAACAGTGTTTATTGGCTTAAATTTCCTGAGTTTGCAAGGGTTCGTCCGAAAAATTGGGTACACCCAAATCCAATTGTTTATCAATTTTACCATCAACATTGCCAGAAATTGCCGATATCATTTCCACATGCATCAAATTATATATAGTAGTTGTAGTCCATATAGCCCTGTTATCTCTCCGTCTGCTGGTTCCATTACATATGGTCATTTCAGATCTTGATATGTTTCTTAACTCAGCATATTCCATAAATAACAAATACTAAACCATATAATTAAGATACCATGCATCTGAGAAAAAATAAGAAACACCAAGCTGAAGTAAGGCTAGTCGAGGATACTTACCATCACATTCACAATCATTTACACGGAGGTTATATACCAAGGATATCCAAGTCAGCTTTGCATAATTGACTTTGATTCTCTCTGGTTCAAAAAATATATATATATATACATAAAAACACAAAGTTGATCCAGATTCCAATCCACTGTTGTCCATCAGTTTCCAGTTGTTCCAGATTTTTGCCAACCGACAATCTCCGACTGCGTCTCAAAACCAAACATCTTCTGGCCCAGGAAAATATAGCGATTTTCTCCTGGGAATTCCATGGAATTCCCTTCAAGGATCATTTTAAGATGGTGAGATTCTCAAATCTGGCGGTACAACCCATGGGTGCCTTTTGGTGCTCCCTTAAATAGGAACGTCTGAAAACGGGATACCCGAAATTATCGAAATTTGACGGTTTGACTGACTGCAATGAACATAACATGATAGGAAATGGATGGAAATTGGACAATTTTAACATGGATCCACCTGACAAACATGTGGAAGATACATGAAAATACATGAGACTACATATCTTCAGAAACACTTTTTTTTGGCGGGGATCAGATTGTGGCAATCTCACCGGACGGGGGCGGCAACAAATAAGCACGGCTTGAATAGGGACATCATCAAAAACATCCCGAAAACCATGGTGCTTTTCCCCATGGCCCACCGGCCAGACATGTGTCAATGTGTATGTTTTAAAAATTGAACGATTTAAATAGGTCCCGCTACTATCCCCAAAACTATAAGATTGAATTATTTATGGAAAATCCATCCAAGTTTGACTCAAGTGTTCTAAGAAACACCGTATGTTTGCAGTGCAACGTTTGCTTCCCAGAGATTGAGTCAATGGAGAGGTGAATATCATCCGAATAAATGGAAACTAGACGAAAAAATGCTCACAAAAGCGCAAACGACATGCAACATTTGCCAGTTCCAACCAGTCATCTTCAACATGGCCAAGTCTCTCATCTGTAATAGGATGGAGTTCCCCAAAAATTGAGGGCCGAATGCCCTACTTCGCCAGGTAAAGTGTTCGAGTTCGCTCCTCCCAATGAAAATATCCACAATTTCGGTCTCCAAAATGGGCAAAGCGGAGAAATCTGCCCAGGTTTTGCTGTACCCCAGGTCCAAGTGTTCTTCATCACTGTCCAGGCGTTTTTTCTTCCAGGGGGGACATTCATCTTCGCCATTTTCTTCCTCTCCTTGGCATTCATCTTCGCCATTTTTTTCCTCTCCTTCCGTGGCAAATCTCTGATACTTCGCCAAAAAAACGGAAGCAACTGGCTAGCAACCATCCCCCGTCTTCAAGCACAAAAAAATGCACAAACGATTTATTATTGACGATATAATCATTACTCATCTGACTCATCTATCCAGTTGGTTTTCCCAGCTTCCTTCGTCTTCATCTTCTTCATATGGAGGCCACTCCAGGTCAGGGAATACCCTTACCCTTTTCTGCTTCCCCCGGAGCCATAACTCCACCAAGAAGGGGGTCCGGCCATTCCACATGATCACGAACCGATAAGGCCTTGGCTGGAAATCTGGAAAAAACAGTGAAATCGGTATCCCGTGTCTCATGGATTCAAGTTGCAAATTCATCCCATCCCCCGATTTTTGTGATCAAACGAATGTTTCGGACCTCAACTTGAATAGATCTCTTGGCATTTCACCAGGGATTGTATGGAAAAAATGTTTAAACGCACTTCTGCGATGATTTGTCGGGGTTGAATCCTGCTGATCCCACAAAAAGTACACTTGAAAATTGATCAACAAACTAGTTATACCAATAACCATCATGTGCAGTACTTACAAGATTTAAGAGGGTCTTCTGCACTCTATCATAAGGGAAGTGGGCAGGCATTAAACGACAGCACTGACAACATAGGTTAGCAACTACCCGGAACTACCCATCCAATGTTCGCCCAGAACTATCACCACTTCTAAATTTATCATCGGTAAAACATATATTTATATGCATCACTACCCATATTTACTCAAAGCACATACGATATACTTTCTACTGCTATTACATCCCATGATATTCCATTAAGAAATGGTTATCCGATATCCCATTCTTTGGATGATAGGTAGTTAGATAGATAGATAGATACATAGATTTCTTCACATATCTTCAAAATCTGAGTAAAACCATAAGAAACCTATATTTTCATGGATTGTACCGTTACATATATATGTATATAAATCATGGCAGACTTGGGGGATAAAACATGCTTCACCACGTCGAGACGCCGCTGCGGCTTCGTTTTCACCAGCACCTTGGCCGCTGCGAGCTGCGCAAGCTCTGAAAGCCTCACGCCAGATTCAGTCACCAACCGTGGCTTAATGGAAAAGTCACCAAAACCCCATGGAAATTTCATGGCAAATCTTGACACATGAAATCACCTGTGCATGAAATGGCAAATTTTGTATACCGCAGTTGTTTCCAATAAGAGGTCAGTGAAAAAAACTCATCACTAAAATCAAAATTAAAGGACCGGAAAACCCCACAAGGCAACTTCTTCCAATAATGAGCACCAAATGTTGTAGCGGGGACGGGGAAAGGAGGAAAGACAAAGGATGTGGTGGAGGACCGCCAAGTAAAACAAAGTTGGGTGCGACAAAGTTGTATGTGAAAGATGATGTGTCAAAGATGGTGGGTGACAAAGTGGTGTGTGAAAGATGGTGTGCCACGCCTACCACGCGAAACGAAGGTGGACGTCACCAAGTGCCACGCCTGCCACGCAAAGTGCCGCGGCGTCACCGGCGACTAAAATCGGCCCAAGCGCGCCACCAGAGCGAGCCCAGTGCCATAAGTGCCATGCCTGCCATGACCAAGTGCCACCCCTGCCACGCAAAGTGCCGCGGCGTCACCGGCGACTAAAACCGGCCCAAGCGCGCCACCAGAGGCAGCCCAGTGCCATAAGTGCCACGCCTGCCACGGGAAACGAAGGTGGATGTGACCAAGTGCCACGCCTGCCACGCAAGTCGAAGGTGGATGTCACCAAGTGCCACCCCTGCCACGCAAAGTGCCGCGGCGTCACCGGCGACTAAAACCGGCCCAAGTGTGCCACCAGAGGCAGCCCAGTGCCATAAGTGCCACGCCTGCCACACAAACGAAGGTGGATGTGACCAAGTGCCACACCTGCTACGCAAGTCGAAGGTGGATGTCACCAAGTGCCACGCCTGCCACGCAAAGTGCCGCGGCGTCACCGGCGACTAAAACCGGCCCAAGCGCGCCACCAGAGCCAGCCCAGTGCCATAAGTGCCATGACTGCCACGTAAAACGAAGGTGAATGTGACCAAGTGCCACGCCTGCCACACAAAGATGTGATGTGTGTGAAAGATGGTGTGTGAAAGATGGTGGTTGACAAAGATGTGCGTGACAGATGGTGTGTGAAAGATGGTGGTTGACAAAGATGTCTGTGACAGATGGTGTTTGACAAAGATGTGTGTGAAAGATGGTTGTTGACAAAGGCGTGTGTGATAGATGGTGGTTGACAAACAAGTGTGTGAAAGATGGTGTGTGGAAGATGGTGGTTGACAAAGATGTCTGTGACAGATGGTGTGTGACAAAGATGTGTGTGGGAGATGGTGGTTGACAAAGATGTGTGTGACAGATGGTGTGTGACAAAGATGTGTGTGAAGATGGTGTGTGAAAGATGGTGGTTGACAAAAATGTCTGTGACAGATGGTGTGTGACAAAGATGGTGTGACAAAGATGGTGGTTGACAAAGAGGAGGAGCGGGCGGAGGAGGAGGAGGAGCGGGAGGCGGAGCGGGAGGGGGAGCGGGAGGGATACAGAATCAAAAACAAGAACCCCACACAAAGATGTGGAGAATAATTTAAAACATATATGTCTGCATGTAAGAAGGATCCGGCAAGCATCCGCAAGCCAATACTGCGATGTTGAGGACTAGCTAAGATGACACTTTGAAGTATATGTCTATGGATATGACGAACAAGACTCAATAGAGTTGCCTGACTTTCCAGATTGTTTTATGATTCCAGCGAACTATTTTGCTAATGTAACTCCTGCCAAATACTACCAAACATGCTTGGCAGCCACGATTAAGTTGGGTTTCGTATGCCAAATGGTATGGAACTTTTTTGGAGAAAAAACAACTTTTCTGGTTCACATTATATCCCATGATCTACCCCATTTCCTGTTGCTCAGATCCCCATATATAAGGCTGACATCCATCATTTCTGCACCCCAGTGGCTTAAGTGTTCTGGGTTTTCCGCCGGCTTCGTGTTGCCTCGCCTGAACGTAGATGGCAACAATTCATCCTTCAGTCTCAAACTACTCAGTGACAAGCCCAAAGGAAGCCGATTTTGAACTTCATCCCACAACCTCCGCGGAACTCTGATACGCCAAGATGGCACCCTCCAGTGTCATCCAATGTGGCTGGGAAAACCATAAACTCAATGGCAGATGTTTGAAAACTCTCTGGAAATGGGACTATTGTACTTCATTGTTGGACAAGGCTAGGTCCAATGTATCACCAGCAACATAATGTTTAATCAAGGGTGATGGTAAAAAGGTTAGAAAATGAAATCAAGTGGGGACAGAATCTCTGACCTCGAATCCAGGCTCTTTCGAGTCTTCAGTCTGCGGTTTTGCGCATTTACGTCTCAAGATGCTAAACACCGTGAACTTCCCACACATGGACTGGATCAGCCCAACAATATTGCACTGTCAAAGCACGTTGGATACATGGTCATAGTGTGTCATACACATATCAGGTATCAGTTCATACAATGAAATCATATCATACCCATATAACATATTTAATTGCATCGAAACAAAAACCCTTTGCATGTCGCCCCCAGCCATGCACCTGGATTCAGTGTCTGCAGGGTCAACCTCTAAGTGCAGCAAAACTTTGCGCGTCGATACATCTCGGACAGTGACGCGATTCGACATTCCATGGCCCAACGGCCGCGGATTTCGTGATAGGACTTTGGAAGCTCGAACCTTGTCAAGCGCATAAGCATAGAATTTTACGTGACAATTTCTGTGCAATTCGGGTGTTCAAACAGACTATTTCCCAAGCATCCCAACCTGAATCCAATGCCATGCTTCTTAGAAGCATGCAAGCAAAGGATGCTGTGTCAGTCATTTGATTTGGTTCTATAGAATCGTTTTCCTGCTGGAAATTTCATTCAAAACGGAAACTTACCATCAACAAAACCATTTGCCAGAAATGACACTTTCATTCATGCAAAATGTCAGATGTGCATTATTGAATTTAAAAGGACTCCTCCTGTCTTTCCCTCACATCCTCAACCTTTATTCCTTCAGCAGGTTTTGAAGCTTGAGCCCACGATCAATTGTACATAGACATAGATCTACTAAATTTCCCGATAAAAAAGTGAAACGAAGAACATGCAAACACCGAGCACGTATGAAAAATATGGGAATCGGTTTGTCTCAAATAAAAAGGGATCCATGGGCATAGCGGTAAACTACCAAGTGGTGTCGCCATTTCGGGGTTAACCTTTCTACATAGCGTTGCGAGAAACCATCGTTCGGAGAACTGTAAAGAAAAATCTGGAAAATCCGGGAAGCAACTATTCTTTGATGTTAACAGTTAAACAACTTTTTTCCCCATACCACCCAATCAATAGCATTTAGAAAAAAAAATGTCGCATCATCCAACCCAAATTTGCCAAGGGGGCCCGAAAACATCACCTGTCATCTCTCTGAGAGTACATTGTTCACTACTGATTACATCAGCATTCACATCTTCATGGACACTATACCCCCCCCTAGGCCCCCCCTACTAGCATATATGTTAAGTAGCTACTACCTACTTAGTAAGGCCTTAGCAGCCTTTACACCTTAGGATCTACTTCCTAGCCACTTACCCAGGTCAGGAATGCTTACTAAGTACCCT
>Ga0126342_10009721_pt1 | contig 17231 bp, 18 predicted proteins | sample Cyp1metagenome_FD_92528 | JGI IMG/M metagenome (GOLD analysis project Ga0126342, IMG submission 92528) | Coral microbial communities from Lord Howe Island, Old Settlement Bay, Australia - Cyphastrea 1 metagenome | ecosystem: Host-associated > Invertebrates > Cnidaria > Coral ... | reverse complement strand
CATGGGCTGTTTCTTGTTTTTCGGGGGCTTGTGAGGCACTAGAAGATGCTGTCTGTGCAATGTTTGCTTGTGGAGGCTGTTGTTGTTGAAATGGTTTACCTCCTTTGCTCTTTCCATCTCCTTTGCCTTTGCCCTTCCATGAAGGCATTCCTTTGAAAGAATCCTTACCTTTCATTCCTTTCTTGCCCGTTTTGCCTTTTCCTTTGCCTTTTCCCCAGAAAGCCGTGTCTTGCTGGTCATCTTCCCATACTGCATAACCTTTTCCTTTTGACTTCGGGCGGAAGCCGGGTCTTGATCTTCTTCCTCCTTTCTTTCCATAACCTTTTGGTTTACCTTTCTTGAAGGACCGGCCGTAAATACGGCGCTTGGAGTATGAACCCTTAGCGCCTACAACCCAGAACTCGTTCTCTGTATACAGACCTGTGAAACCTTCTTCACCCGTCTCTTCATCCAAGACCCAGAACCCATATTCACCCTCTTCGGTCTCGCCTTCCTCCAGGATGTGGAAAGTGGACCGCTTGCGGTGCGTGATGTTTGGGTCTGCAACACCTGTGCGGGAAACGGCAAAAAGTTCTAAGAACAGCTGTTTCACTTGGAGATAAGTATATTGAGGCATTGCTATCTGACGGATGTTCATGGACGAGACAAAACGCTCTCGTTGTTGCTCGTTGAGGTCTGCTTGGACTAAGAAAATCACTGACATCAGATTGTCCGATCATGGAAACTGTCCGGCATGTCTGGTCCTTCTATTTGTGATGGTTTGTTCCCGAAGTTCCTGTTGATATGCAAGTTTATCCTCATCTGCTGCTTTTTGATTATAGTGCAGTCTTTGCTCATCTGTGAGTGCTGCCGTCCATTCCTGAGTGCCTGCTTCCGGGAGATCGGATAAGTCTAGCAGGTCGGACCAAGAAGCCAACACACGCTTCTGAGCGATTTCGAAACGCCCAATCCAGTGCACGAATTCGCTCTGGCCTCGATATGTGCGAAACATCTGGAGAAATCGCCAAAGAAACACATGATTTACCCCCTTCACGAAGTAGGGTCTCAATGTGTCCTTGAAATGAGCGAGGCCACGATCCGGATCTCGGAGTAAGGCATTGTCGAGCATCGACTTATAAAAAGAAGCGGAACCAATGAGGGCATTCTTTAAAGATGGTCCGTGCTTATCTGCATCCAATGTTGTAATCCCGAGCCAGTCATCAATTAAATCTTCATATTCAAACCAACTAGATTGGCCATCAAATTGGGGTGGTACCTTTGGAGTCATTTTGATGCCTATCCGGTTTTTGGAATGACTGGCAGCGGCATATGCGTCAGGCTCTTCATAAGCAACCATTTGGAGTTGTTCTTCATCTGAATCCATGTTATGGATTAAGACCATGGCAGCTACTCGAATTAGACCTACAAGTTGCCTTCGCAAGTCCGGTATACGGATCGAGTGCAAAGAACAACAGTTCGGCACGCGGTGTCGGAACTTGACGAAGGCACAGGCACCGCTACCACTTTGAGGTAGCAATCCCCGTATTGAGGGAGCCCTGGATACTACAGTAACCCTTGTGGTCAACAGCGCAAGCTACACTCTCTTTTTCTACGCAGTTATGCAGTAGTCTTGAGCCACGGAGTGGCGCAGTGGAAAATTATGAATTAAGTGAACATGTCATGTACTACATGCAAACTGTCATGCATGCATTGTGTAGACACGTCCCCAAAAGTGGTTTACAGGGGGCGGTGCACGGCAAGGTGCCGGAAAAGAAAAGGGGCGCGCGGAAATAAAAGGGTGCTGCTTCAAATGTGATTTTTGATGAACATGTGGGGCTCAAACAGCATAAAACTGGTGTTTGGGCCTGGTGTTTGTAATCCCGTTTGCGGTGCCAAAAATTGCTTAAGCAGGGACAAAAACTTCTAAGTTGGTGTCGAAATTTTGGTTTAGGGGCGAGGGATGCCAAGATTCAACAAACCAGTCCAGGCGTGGAAATTCAATGCTCATTAGGAACATAACTGCAGCCGCCATCTAGGCTGCACATGGCAAAAGGGTTCCTGCACCTTTAGAAAAGATTGCTACTTGGCTTGGTACATCAAAGCCTGGGTTTCAGCCGGTTTTCAGCCCGAAACAGTGTCGTTTTTTGAAACCCGAAGTCTTCAAATTTGACACCAAAATTTCCAGTGGGAACCAGTCGGCAAACGGGAACCGTGTGAAATGCTCAAAAATGCCGGTTTTTGTTTGGTTTTCGGCATTTTTGGTCGATTTTGTTACCATTTCCGAGCAGTTTTTGGCTAGTTCCCGGCTGGTTCCCAATTTGCTAAAAGCAGTGCTGTAATTTGCCAAAAGTGGTGTCAGACTTTGGAAAAAAACTGAAGATATACTTTTTCAGTCGAGTTTTATTGCGATTGGTGAACACTGGGATGGGTAATTTGCTCGAAAAATGCTGATATAAACCTGCTGGGTAAAGATAATGACTATTACTATTTATGGTATTCAATATCTATGGAACCCCCAAGAATTTTCTTAGATTTTCCGGAGCCACCAAATTATGGATTCTCAACCAAGTTTTCACCAATCATGGATAATCAGCACCTTATTTCTCTATGTTTGGCCACAGAAAGGGGGCTTTCCAACACCCCAAACCAAAAATCTTGCACACGCGAGCCGAAGCACCAAAAGCAGCCCAGACCCACCCTTGCACCAGTCGGAACCAGTCAGACAGAATCCTGCACCAATACCCCCGCTGCACCAAAACTGGCCAAACGTTTTAAGCCAACCAGGGCCCAATCAAATTATATATGTGATTATAGATAGGGAATGTATATATATATATAATGTAAGTTTATTAAACCAGCATACACACACACACATATATATATATATATATATATCGGCAAATGCCTGGGCCTTGCCCGGAACCGCACCCACGACAGGCAACGCATCATCATCATCATCATCATCATCAAACCCTTATTTAAGATCTTCCATGAATGTAGAAGTTTGACGGTGGTGGGAGAATTATACCCTTCTTGAAGATCTTCAATGAATGTAGAAGTTTAACAGGGGTGGGAAAATTAAACCCTTATTGAGGATCTTCAATGAATGTAAAATTGAAACGGTGGTGGGACTTTAATATTCCCTAACACCTTTGTTGATCTTCCCAATTGAATGTAAAGTTGCAACAACATTTGATTGGGAATGGCGACCTAGCCCAGGCGTTGCGCGTACGTATATTTGTATATATATATATATATTTCCCCCCGGTACCTGTGTTTTAGTCTCTTGCGCTGTGACTTGCAGTATTTTCATTACTTTTTAGGCTTGGGAAATGGGGGTGCCATATATATATATGTATATATATATATGGCACCCCCCCCGAAACCTACCTTTTTTTACATATTCATCACATGGTTGGGTCAAAAGGGGGTTACCTTTTACACACGCACCATTCAGAATGCATTCTCTGCTAAATCTAAGATCTAAGATTCCCCCAGGACTCCTGAGCAAATCTTAGATTTTCCCTGACCAAAATCTAAGATCTAAGACTTCCCCAGGACTCCTGAGCAAATCTTAGATTTTCCTGACCAAAATCTAAGATCTAAAATTCCCCAAAGACTCCTGAGCAAATCTTAGATCTTAGATCATAGATTTAAATCTAAGATTCCCCGAAGACTCCTGAGCAAATCTTAGATCTTAGACCTTATGTCTAAGATTCCCCAAAGACTCCTGAGCAAACCTTAGATCTTAGATCCCAGATCAGGGAAAGAATGCATTCTGAACGCATTCCTGCATTTACGTTGTCACATCTTCCGGTCTGTGTGCCTTACTTCCTTTCTAGTTTCTCCAGTGTCGCTTTTTCCTTTCAGCAACCAACGCATCCACTCCTTCCTTTCTCTCATTAGCCCAACTTTAGCTGAAGGGCCGCTGGCTATCGAATTGTCAAAAAAGGCGCTAGTGTTGCTCGTGTCTTCCACCCAGCAATAGTGCATATAAACTTGCGGCGCTGGCTGTCCGCCGAGTTAACTATGTGAGACTTGGGGTTTTCAAGTCTGAACCCTTTTCAGACTTGAGATTCTCAAGTCTGGATCTTGCCAGGCTTGAATCAGCACATCTCCAGAAATGTCGTGCAAACGTGACCCTCCTGACACTTGCTTCTATCTTAGAGCTGTGCCTAGCCATCTTTGTTCACAGCAGCAACATCTTGATCTGCACTCTACTTTGAAATCTGTTGGAAGTGGCTGGGGGGCGAGGTGGATCGGCTGCTCGACCAGTGCCGCCACTAACTTCGTATCTGCATCCTGAAATCAGTATGGGTCAGTCCTGTCCAGCTAACATTCATTATCCAATCATCTTTCAATGTTGTCACCAGGTTCATAGTTTCCTGGGACGTGCGGATCCTCGCGCTCTCTACCTTTCATCCTTTGTCTCTTCAACTACCTGCTACTTTGGACAAACTGCATTCTTCGCACACATGCACGGCTTCTCTGACACCATGTATGTCTTCATGTCCTGCACTGCTTTCCACCTTGCACATTCTTATTGATCTTCCTGGCCGCAAAATCGTTTGTGCATTTGTTCATCCAGTGAAAGAAAATAACGCAAGGCTAAAATATAGGTACCCGGGGAGGGTTAGCATATATATATGTATATATATATATGTGTATTTATTTTTAGATGTCTATATATGTATATATGTATATATGTATATATGTGTATATGTATATATGTATATATGTATATATGTACATACGTATATACGTATGTATGTATATATGTATACATATGTATATATATATATATACACATACATGCATGCATGCATGCATGCATGTATGCATGCATGCATGCATACATACATACACATGACGATGTCTACATATGATTCCAGATTGTTTTGCAAAATGGCACATGATGATTATGAAAGGAACTTTAGGAAGAAACTTCTGAGTTACGGACAGACTGAATTACGCCAATCATCGCCTCAACGATACATCACTTCAACAATACATCACTTAAATCATTACACCACTTCAATGTCTTCAACTCCCTCAAAAAGCTCCGATCTGCGTAAATATGAACCTCCAAGTACCTGGAAATTTGAGGTAATATACAGCGGGATTTGAACCAAATTCTTGGGGGTACTTCGAGGGTCTCAGTAGATATGAAATACATTCGATGATGGGAATGTGAAGCCATTGGTAAGTTTGGGAGGGGATAATTTTTCCAGTATGATAGGATCTAGGGTATAGTATAGATCACATATTGGGGTAAAACGAATGTCGTCATATAGCCCCAAAAAAACATATTTTTCAGAATGTACGCATGGCCCGTATCAAATGAAGGTGTCCCCATTGGAACAAACTTTTCCATGCTGCACGGGGGTGTCAGAGATGCTTGGCGGAAACTGCATGGCATATCCGGGGGTATAAGGTATCACTGTTGTTATCTTTCCATATTCAATGGAGGCTTCACCAATTGCCATGTCACCACGGGGTTTCACCATAGCACGGCCTCCATGGCAAAACGTGATGAATTCCACAGACTTTCCATATCCTTTGAAGGTACCGGGGATCAGGTACTAGCCAAGCAAAAGTATGATCAGGGACTTCAATTCCCATCGCCTTCCACATACTATTGGGGTCTCTTATGGGAGTAGTATGGGAGTAGGGTCCCATGCTTCATCAACAAATTCTTCCAGTGATTTGTAGAGTTTGCTGAAAAATCCAGCTACTCAGCTAGCTGCTAGCGGGTGGATGCAGTGGCACACAGCGGCACACACGTGGAAAAGCAATGCAACAAAATCATGCAAGAATGGGAGAGTTTTCATCATAACTTGACTACTGGCATGCATTTTTGAGATGCATTGCGATATGCATTTTTTGATTTGCATGTTGGGGCGCCGCTTAGATATACAGTTCGATGGATGGACATGAGCCAACAAACATAACCGTGGGGACGTCTTGGCCAGTGATGAATCCATTACAAAGCAAGTACTGTAATTATAAATCCAGAATAGCCCTCCTTTGTTTATTGGTTGAATAGGCTAAATCCCCATTATCAACGAAGTATCAAGCAATTAGCAGGCGTTTATTAATCAATCATCAGCTAATTATCACCCACTCAAACCAGTCACACGCCCATAAATCCTCACTTTTTCTCATTGTTTTGGGGGAATTGAGATGGACTAAGTATGGTTACCTGCAAATTTCATGGATTTTACACAGAATTTGACGATGGGAAAATTTACAGGAACCCCCCTTCCTTTGTCATGGTAAAAACCATGGTTTCCGGTTAAGATTTTCCCAACCAACCCATTGAATTTTACCAATGGAAAAATTGTCTTGTCTAGGCACTCATTGGTGGCGAGTCATACAGGGCTGAATGCGAGACTGGCTATGTGCTTCGCGACGGGACAGCAAACCGAAAAAAGAATGGGAAAGGTGAGGTATAACCCACTCAAATTGTATATATATATATATATATCTATATCTATAAATGTATACATATTTGGATATATACGTGTATATATATATATATGCACATGTATATATACAAATGTGGATATACATATATATATACATGCATATATGTATATGTATATGGATATATATAAATATGTATCTTTACCATTTGGATATATATATACACGGACATATACATATATATTTGGATTTATATTTTTTATATACATATTCATTTGTATCCATACACACACATATATATATATGGTGGTCGATCTAAAGGTCCTTGTAAAGAGTTTTAATTGCGAAGACCGTTCATGTTATGTTGGGAACCCTCGCGAAAGGTTTTTTTTCGAGTTCGCGAAAGTAACATTTTTTTTCGCGAAAGTAGTCTCGCGAAAGTTGGATATTATAATCATTACTGTATGTAAAGGGCTGCCACCCACTGCCGCCTGGGGTCTGGCAGGAGAAGGGCACCGGAGAATTTCGGTTTGGTTCTGGTTCAGTTCCCTGCCTGCTGGTGCTTTTGGACAATCACTTTGCCCTTCATAAGTAGCAGCCGAGCTTCCAAAGGTGAGGCTTCGCGACAGCCAAACACCATGGTCCTGTAGCACATCCTTGCACCTGCCGCTGTCACTGCCTAATGATGATTTTTGAAGTCTCAAGAAACAAGCTCCAAACGCAGCAGCCAAGCTTCCAAAAGTGAGGCTTTGCGAGAGCCAAACACCAAGGCCCCTGGTGTTCGCTTTTCCTTCAATGCGCCCCCTGCTGATGGCCGGGGTCTGTGAATAGGGATATTTTCACGAAAGTTTTGCGAAGGAGCGGGCGGAAGTCAAAGTGCATGTTGAAGGGGGTGGGTCAGTAAACCTTGCAAAAAAAAACTAATCAGCAACAATCTGCCCTGAGAAGGGATTCCCTGATGCTAGCTGCATGATCAAAAAGGCTATCAAGAAGTGATCCGTGATTCTCTGGCGTAATTTGGCAGGTGGTGAACGAATCTTCATAAGAGGCGTTGTTGCCCAACATTGGCCCCGCGAAAGATAAACGTGGAGTTCGCGACAGTTTCGCGAAAGTAACATTTGGATTCGCGAAGAATGGTCGTTTGCGGATAAAGGAATTTTGATCAACCATCATATATATATATATATATATTTGGATATATATATATTTACATACAGTGATGCGCATATATATATATATTTATATATAGGAAAGAGGCTTGAGGCTCCCCGGAACGCAATGCAAGTGGAGCTTCAGAAAGATTTGGAAATGTATTTTTTTCATGTTTTTCAGTGTTTTGTGGTTTTCATGAAACATGATAACACATTGAACGACTTCAACACGCGGACAACAGTCCTCATTTTTACCTAGTTAGGTTTTTCAAGTTCTTCATTTTATGTTGATTTCGTAGAACAGTAGAATTGGGTATTGATAGAATTTCAGTGCGTATTGATAGAATTTCAGCGCTTTCATGGATCCCAGAAAAATGTCATAATTCCCCAGAGCACCATGGGCGAAATGTGCATCCCCTTTGTCAACATAGCAACATCTTCAACATCTTCAACGTAAACACATCTTCAACATGTAACAACATCTTCAAAATTAGCAACATCTTCAGCAGCTGACCTCAGCATAACAACATCTTCGCCGTCACAACATCTTTCCTCTAACGCAGTTCAAAGGACGTTAGTACACCCTCCCCCCCACCCCCCTTCTGTATGCCACAACGAAGATCAACGTTACAACATCTTTGCTCTAACGCAGTTCAATTAACGTACCACCCCCACCCCCCTTCTGTATATTAGAAGATCAGACATGTATTTTCACATCGCAAGACTCAAGGTTCTTCGATTTTCCGGGGAACATCAAGCCTCTCCCCTATGCCCTATATATACACACACCTATATACACATATATGTATGTTTACAATTTTTCATCACTTCCCTACAATCATCACTGTGGTGGGTGAGGTTCCCAATATTTTCAAAGCCAACTCGTGAAGGAAGTGATTTACGGGTTGTCTTCTGCCATTTCCGGGGTGACTTTGTCCAGTGTATCTACACGGCTATCCATGAAGTGGTGGTGTAATTACAAGTCCTTGGTAGTTGTGTATCCATCTCTGTCAGAGGCTGTTTACGATGATTACAGTGGCTGCCTGAAAATTTGGTACCCGTAAATCCGGTGGATAATGAATGTTTTTCCCTATTGAAATGGCCATTTTGGGCGTACACCCTGCTTCAGACACATCCGAACTCTACACTGTTGTCATATATCCTTTCTATCTAGGTCAAATCTTCATTAATTATTGATGGCTTCAGGACTGCGATCGTGTCGACTGGACGATTTCTTTTTGATTTTGTTTTCTTTTTTGGTCTGGTTTTTGTTTTTTGTTTTTTTTCTGGTCTTGTAGTTCTTGTTGCTTATGGTTTCTTGGCGTCTGTGCTTTTTGTGGCTTTTGGTTGTTTGGCTTTTGTGGGTTATGTTTTTTTTGGTTTTTGTGTTTCTTGTGGTTTTTGTGTTTCCTGTGGTTCTTGTGCTTCTTGTGGCTTTTGTTGCTTTTGGTTTCTTGGTTCTCTTGTTTTTGGCTTTCTTGGCCTTTGGTTTCTTGTTTTTTCTGGTTTTGTTGCTTTTGATTTCTTGTTTTGTTTTCGATTTTTATTAAGTTCGTGGTTTCCTGGCAGTATGCTGCAACGATTGTGCGGACAGCAAGTAAAACATCAGGAAAAAACAAAAGGACAACACACATCTTCAGAAAATAGGATCACATATTAAATTGCGAAAATAAGAGCAGGAGTGTTAACCCAAAGTGCTCAGATACCAACAAGAATTTTCGGCACCAAAATAAATCAAAATACTGCAGCTAGCAATGAGATCAAAGGATTATAAAGGATTATAAAAGATTCCATATGCCGCAAAGATTGTGCAAGCGGCAAAAATAACAATACAGTGCTGCTTGGTGGTTTGGAACATTTGGATTATTTTTCCATATATTGGGAATAATCATCCCAACTGACTTTCATATTTTTCAGAGGGGTGTTGAAACCACCAACCAGATAAACAATGCCAAGAGAGATGAAATCCAAGATCACACAGCAAAACAGCTGCTCCCTCCCCCAATGCCCTCCGTCCTGCCCCATTTTTGCGTTTACCTGCTAAGAAAATCGCACAGTTGCCAGTTGAACACATACCCTAGATAAATGTTAAACCACACTTCAATAAACCTTAAACGAACCGTAAATAGACCCTCGACCAACCCTGAAACGATCCGAACACATCCCTAATATAAATCCTAGACCAGGCCTAAATAGACCATTAACCAGTTCTAAATAAACTTAAACCCTAGGCAAACCTTGAACAAACCGGCAACAATCCCAAATAAGCACTACGAAACCCTCATAAGACATTCGGGCAAATGCCAGCGCTGGGAGATTATTGTATAGAAGAAAACGTTGCAAATATTGCGCAAAGAGAGATTCAATTGCCAATATGCTGCAATCATTTTGCTAGCAACCGGGGGACAATTAGAAGACACAGAACAACGACGACGACGACGACAACAACAACAACAACAGCAACTGCAACTGCAACTGCAACTGTTTAGTTTTCAACATGTAGCAGATACGATTCAAAGTGCCGATGGATGTGCCAAGAGAATCCAAACTTACAAGCACCATGAACGTATATGAAAATATATGAAAACAAATTCAACGATGCCAGGATCGTATTGTGCACATGCTGGCTCCAAGATGCTGCGCATTTTCTGCAAAGATCCAAGGTCCAAAATGGGCAACCAATCAAGCCATCAAGGTCCAAAAGGGTGCAAACACAGCGTGCAAACGGGAGATCTTAGCTCCAAAATGCAAGACATGATACTTTTTTTTGATCCAAAATGCAGCAAATAGGAAGGGAAGCTGCCCAAAGAAACCACAAAATAAAATAAACAACCCCGAAAACAAAAACATGAATCATGGGCAAATTTCTTTGAGTTGAGAACGATTATAGCATATTATAGTGACCACCAAAAAGATAGTAAAGTAAAATCCCAGCAAAATTGTGATAAGTTACCTTTTTATCTTTTTGGGCGCTACTATGCCCACTTTTTTCATGGCTCGCTGGTTATGGCTGGTGTTTTTCTCGCCTTTTTCTGCAGGAGACGCGCAACGACGTTGACCTGTGGGAAAGATGGGACACTCCGCCAGCATTCGGCGGTGTTTCGGGACAGGACGATGGCGGTGCAGTGCAATCCCTACGTTGAAACAATTGGTTGTTGGGGGTGTCAACAGTGCGGACAGTGTAGGTTCGATGCGAAGAAAGTAAGGGTAAAAATGCATTATATGTATAAATATCTAAGTAAGGATTTTACAAGGCTTGAATCTGGTTCATCAGCTATAGAATTTTCCTTTGTGGAACTAATTGGGATGGGGCAGGGTGTTTTCTTCTTCCTTGCTTTCTTTCCGTTTTATTTTCTCTTTCGCTCTATCGTCTTTTTGCTTCCTTCTTTTCTTCTTGCTTCTATACCCTTAAAGTATGGCAAGTTTACATGTTTGGCAAAAGGGAGAATGATGATCAACAATGGAATTTTGTCTGTTTTTGTTGCTTTGAATTTCAGTCAAACCCCAATGTTGGAATGTTGGAATGTCTCCAAATCATCGCCTTCCAACAACGGATGGTTTTAGCTCCGCAGTTGGAGGTCTCCCCCGGTTTAATCCCCATTTGTTGATGCAACGGGAACTAATAGAAGCCATGGACCCGAATGGACAGCACCTGGTGAGACTCTCTGGTCGGGCACTGTAAGGCACCCTTTGCAAAGTCTCTAGAATGAGACAGTCTTGTAAGACGCTCAAATTTGGACGCTCTTGTGGGACAGTCTTCTGAAGTCACTCTTGTGTGACACTCTTGTTGGACACCTTTGTCAAGACACTCTTGTCAAGACACTCTTATGGGACGCTCTTTAACACACTCTGATGGGGCTCTCTCGTGGGACATTCTTGTAAGACACTCTTTGAAGACACTCTTCGGAGGCAGCCATGAGGGACACTCTTCTTGTAAGACACTCTTGTAAGACACTTTTCTGAGATACTCTTGAGGGAAGCTCTTGCGACATTCTGAGACGCTCTGCTAGGACATTCTTTGAAGACACTTCTGCTAGACTCTTCGGCACCCTTGTCTCGTGGGACGGTCCAAAATGAACTTGAAGACACTCTAAGCAATCTTAGGACGACAATCTTCCTGGACACTGCTGCCGCGATACTTCTGAAACATTCTGTGGTGCTTTCTTACTTGTTAAGACATTCTTTTTCACCCGCCACGGATATCCACCGAACACCGCGCCCGCCTGCCGCACAAAAGAATATTCCACACCATGTTGCGATGTACTGGGCTTGCCACCGTGTTATTTGGATTACCCTCTGGTAATTTAACATAGCTATTGAAAATGGCCATTTATAATGGATTCACCCATAAAAAAATGGTGAATTTCCATAGTTATGTTAGTTTACCAGAGGGTATGTAATAGAACGCCTTCTTGCAGCATTCTCTTGTTATTTCACACGCCTCGCAGGTCCAAATTATGGAGCCTGCGCAAAATGAACATGGACCTCTCCCAAGCATTGCGCCTTCCACGAAAAAACAAAACCATCTTAGAAAAGACTATACAAAATCAGCATCCCAGACAAAATCACTTCAATCACGCTATTTCGACTATGTTTCACATGTCTCCAGAATGATACCTTCTGGGCAATGCCTGGGCAATGCCCAGCAAACAACAGAACGAAACATCGATTCGACATCTTGCTGTGCCGATGCCAAGAGTGCCAAAAGCAACGCTTAAAGTGTCGCAAGTATTGCGCTTGCCACTCAAAATTAACATTCCACACCTTCCGATACTTTGCGAGTCTCGCAATGTATGTATTGCACCTGCCACGGCATTTGCACTTTGTCACTCCTTGGTGCAGCGATTCCAATGCGATTTGGAAACAGCACGCAACACCCTGAAACGTTGCGTTTGCCAGGAACCACGACCATGAACCTCTCTCAAGCACTGCCCTCGCCACAAAAAAAATGTTCCAAAGACAGCGCAAACAAGTATTGCGCTCATCACACAAATCCATTCGCCAAGTCTGAGTCTCACCAAGTTGCCCGCCTGATCAACGAAACAGCATCATTGTCTCAACTTGCAGAACTCTAAAAATGACACGCTTTGAACGTTTTCTTCTTGGCAGGGCGAAAAAAACCGTCGATTGGGAACGGTTGCGAGCGGTTGTCCGACCATCCAAAGACCTGGGTGTCCCTGGAAGGATCGACCGCACGGGGGCCGCGGGAACCGAGGGAACCGCGGGAACCGCGGGAACCGCGGGAACTGCAGTTAAGGAGACTTCAACCCTACACTGAATGCCACAAGGCGCTCGACTGGACACTTGGGGGCTGGTCATGGAAAAGCCTTGGGGTAAACTGCAAAAACTTCAGGAGGTGATCGATACATGGTACTGTAGATTTTCCAGGATTTTCGATATGTTCATTTTTCATAGGCTACATTTGATGTTGACGACTTACTGGTTAAACCAGAGCCACCTTAACTAGCCCACCTGACTATTTTGAATAGTTATGACTTGTTACTCATTGACGATTTTGATTTGGGAAGTACCGTAATGTGGCCACACACCATTCTACCCACCTACTTGAGCCATCATCCCAACTTCAATGGGGCTACTACAGTCAATTCTTTCTCTTGTCGCTGGACATATCCAAGGATTTTTAGGATGGATCAAAGCATATCATAACTTTTTATACGATATTTGGTTGCCTGAACGCTTTGACCCATCACAAGGGCCTGTTTGGTCCAAAGATTTGAAGCTTTATCCCCCTTCCCAAATTCAGGACATTGCAAAGAAAACAGTATGTTCAGAATGTAGAAACAGCCATAGAGTTGCAACCAAAGTCAGAAAATCCATGAAAAATCCTAGTTTTCCGAGTTTTTTGTAGCTGAGATGCAGCTGGGATGTAACACCCCCGCCATACATCCAGACTTGTGCCTGGAACGAGCAAGATTGGAGAAGATTTAAACGCCACTTGGTGGATATTTCATCGAGGTGCCTGTCTGCGGTTTGAATTCATATGCGCTTCGTATGGCTTTCGGCCTACCAAACGGATTTTGCTACTTCGAAGCGCATCAAATGGGTTTTCCAGAGAAAAAAACGGATGAAAAACCAGTAACGAAAAGGAGACATCTGAGCAAGTTAACAATAAATCGACCTGACTGGCCATCCAGACCCCGTCCTCGCCATAGAGGCCTGTAGGGAAACCTTTTGGGAAACTCTTTGCAGGGTCCCCTTTATTAAAATGACACCATTTTTATGACACCATTTTTAGTTTTGGGCATGTCCATACTTTTTGATTGGTTTAGTGCGCATCATGGTGGATGAATCCTGAACCAATCAATCCAATCACTAGAAGGGTATCCACCAAGGCTTTAACTATCGAATTAACTCCAGAGACGAAGGGGATGATCGGGTAGTAGATGCAAACTTATGTAGGATGTTCGAACCATCAAGGCATGTACACAAACACAGGATACGACATATTATATATGTGTGTATATACATAGATCTAAACATTCTAACTTTATATAATATAACATGATAAGTTTTATGTATTTTAATTGTATAATATTATAGCAAGTGTGATGTGATTCAGCTCAATCTAAATCCAAAAAAATGTATATATATATATATTATATTTGCATTGTTTGATCAACAGTATGTAAGCACGCACAACTACATAATTAATATACATATTGACCTGCAAAACATCAACACGCACAAGATATCATCATCTTAGTGTGGTTTTACTTCTACGTCTTTTGGGGGTTGCCGTATCCATGTATGTACGGATTTTTTTTACTGGTATCAAACTAGGTGTAGATGCACGGATATTCGGAGAATGGTGGATGTCACCAACAAAACCATCTAACTTTTCATGGAACATAGCCTTCATGCTTCAAGGCCCCCACCAGGGCCCGCCAGGACATCATGATAGGTCATGGCCACGAGGGCGAAAACGCGAAAACCAACCAGTCGAAGGAAGACAGTTTGGGAATATCATGGATTTTTTTACTGAGAACAGAATGGGGATATGGTGGGAATATTTTATGGGAAGACGGGAATGTAATGGAACATCATGGGATTTATAAACAACCATGTTGATTTGAGTTTAACAAACCAGAAATGGATGGCATAGTGCATTTTGTAGCGATTCCATAGCTGGGGAAATAAGTAAAAGAAAAAATGGATGGGATGGGCTTCTACATGTTCATATATTTTCATAGAAACACGAGTACAAGGTGGCGCCCCCCAGTTATAAGTTGGTTTATAAACCCCATTAACTATAGTTATATCTGCCATAAACCATAGTTATTGGAGTTATAATCCAACTTAGCTAACTATGGGGCACCACTTTGTAGCCAGCCAATAGTTGTAGATCCCCATTTCTTCTACTCATGCTAATTTCTCCGTGGTGAACTCCCTGGACTTTGTTAGTCTCTTAGTCACCCCTTACATGTCACACAAAGAATTGCCCAACGAATTGCCCCGGGGACTGAAACTTGAATCCGTTGGGCAATTTACAGATCCCGTTGGTTTCTAAAAGGCCCTAAATGCGTTGCTCTGATTGATAGAATTTCGATTGGATCAGACACCATGTTTGGTTTAATCCTGGTATATTCATCAAAACTGTGGATTCATCAAATTCTGACCCGCACTAATTCGGTGAAATCCCATCACTCCCCGTCAAATCCATCAAAAAAAATGTTGTACCTAATGAAATCACCCCAAAACTGGATGGTCAACGGGTCTTCCGCGTCCAAAACTAGGTCCCCCAGTATTGCTGGCCGGCGACGGGATCCACTTGACCTGTAAAGACACGGAGGATCAGCTACTGATGCTACTGGGAGTAGCTTGGCCATGCGGGATCGAACCACTTGTATGGTAAATGGTTAGAAGCCATATTTTTCCCCATGTGAATAGTGGTTAATAGTGGTTAATAGTGGTTAATAGTGGTTAATAGTGGTTAATAGTGGTTAATAATGGTTAATAATGGTTAATAATGGTTAATAATGGGATAATCTATATTAATAGTGGTTAATAGTGGTTAATAGTGGTTAATAATGGTTGATGATGATAATCAATGATTAATGTACTGGTTGGTGGTTTGGAACATGGCTTTTATTTTCCCATATATTGGGAATGTCATCATCCCAACTGACTTTCATATTTTTCAGAGGGGTTGAAACCACCAACCAGATTATTTCTTCCATTTAGAAACCGTAGTGACAAAAAAAACCTATTTAGTTCATCATACTTGGAAACCATAGTTAGTTACAATCCATTTACAATACGGAAGAATGTGAGCAACCCGCCATAAACAAGGTAAACAGCTACCATGACTGGGGATGTTTTTTTTTTTTATCACCGATAAAAGTGGAGATGACTTGGGGATGGTTTGTGACACTCAGTTTACCACATTAACCCACTGAATAGGGGCATGCTAACCAGTGTTATAAACCACTTACTGATCCTCGGCTCTGGGTCAACATTGAAGACCCTACCATCAAGGTGTGGGTGTTTTTAAATATCATCATGGATTAAAACATCTAATGAATAGCGGAATGTGGTAAACTGAGTGCCATAAACCATCCCCAAGTACCATTTTGATGGGTGTTATGAGAAAAACCATCCCCAGTCATGGTATTTGTTTATGGCATTGGATTGCCCACATTGCCCAATTTTGAGCCATAGCCCTATATACCGTATTTAAAATGGTAGAAAATGAATGTAGGATTTATCATGGATTAATATATATATATCTTAAAAAACACATCGAAGAACTCGCGGATCCATATTGTTAAATGGAGAGCCAAGGAGTTGCTAAGATTTTTCCAACCACATGATAGTCTCACCACCAATCTTTTTCATTCAAGTGCTGCTCGTCTGAAGATTGTGCCGCCATTCCAATTATATTCCCATAAGATTCCCGTCACATTCCCATAAAATTCCTATAATATTCCTATGAAACCCCATGTTTGTTGGTGAAGATTATTGTAGGCGAACTAAGGTCCCAAGTTGTCCCCAAGTTGTCCCCAAGTTCTCTGTTAGATTGTGGATGGAAGAAAACCTGCACCAGTTGGTAGATGGTAAACATCCCACGGTCGAAGGAAGTTTAGAAGTCAAACTTCCGACAATATGGACAGATGAAAAAGCAGAGGTGGGAAGAGTCAGAGAAGAGCAAAGAAGAAAGAAGATCAGAGAAGAGAAAGAGTCAGAAGAAAGAAGATGCACGTGCGCGAAAAGGTAGAAAAGTCGCGATTCACTGTGTTTTTCCAATGTTTTGGGGCTCCGGAGGGACGAAAGGTAGGCTCGCTAAAGCGGCGGGTGCGGAGCCATCTGGCCAGATGAGAGATGAAAAAATGCACACCGTTGTGGCGCGAAGCACATTTCGACGTCAATATAGTAATAGTAGTAGTAGTAGTAGTAGTAGTAGTCGTCGTAGTGGTAGTGGTAGTGGTAGTAGTAGTAGTAGTAGTAGTAGTAGCAGTAGTAGTAGTAGTAGTAGTAGTGTTTGTGGTAGTAGTAGTAGTGTTTGTGGTAGTAGTAGTAGTAGTGTTTGTGGTAGTAGTAGTAGTAGTAGTAGCAGTAGTAGTAGTATGTAGTATGTAGTATGTAGTATGTAGTATGTAGTATGTAGTATGTAGTATGTAGTATGTAGTATGTAGTATGTAGTATGTAGTATGTAGT
>Ga0126342_10009720_pt1 | contig 17231 bp, 18 predicted proteins | sample Cyp1metagenome_FD_92528 | JGI IMG/M metagenome (GOLD analysis project Ga0126342, IMG submission 92528) | Coral microbial communities from Lord Howe Island, Old Settlement Bay, Australia - Cyphastrea 1 metagenome | ecosystem: Host-associated > Invertebrates > Cnidaria > Coral ... | reverse complement strand
TATTATTCATAGTTCATCACATATATATATAAATGCAGCAGTTTCCTGCAAGCGATACCCCCCAAGTTTACCATATATCATTATTGTACAAACGTGTGGTAAGCGATGGGACCTTCCCAAATTCGTGGATGTCCTTTCCGTGAACCTAGGGTTTTCACAATCGCTCATATATATATAGTATAGTGATATCAAAAATTCGTTCAACGAATTATTGTGCGATATCTGGGACCGTGGCGAAATCGACCTGAGTGGTAGTTGGAATTGCTCCTTGTTGATTGGTGACATTTTCTTGCCTTTGGTGAAACACGGCTCCATACCACCCTTTTCAGGGTCTTGTGGGGTACGTCCTATAGTCTTCCTCCAGGCAAGTTGTGCCTCACTTCGCCCATGGGTTTGGTGCCGCTGCTGCTGCGCCGAAGTGATGGGGCCGTTTTTCTTGTGGCGTTGTTTTGGGTGACCTATTTCTTCGCGCAGAAGATGAGAAGGTCTCCTGGTCTGAAGTGCATCGAAGGTTGCTGAGGTTTCCCCAGGTTTGCAAGGCATGTGCTTGGGATTTGTCCGGCCGGCTGGTCCAACTTTTGTGATGCTGACGGGACTCAGAACTCAGAACCATGCACAGGAGAAATAACATGAAGTAAACCACAGTAGAAGCTATTATCATCACTTGCTCCCGCCCAAAAAAAAATCGTTGCTGTGCTGTGAGCCCAGGTTGATTATTTTCATGGCGCTGCCGGCATCGACCCTGACAGGCATTGGGACCCTGGGGTTTTCGTTTTCTGATTCTTGCTCTGGAAGACTAGAAGCCCAATGTCTTTGCAGTTGGTTGTGATACCAACCCAGTATGCCGGGTATGCCGAGCCCACACACGACGAAGGTGCTGCTGCCAGTTTCCTTGCCGACTTTGCCATTGCCAACGTTGGACACTTGGGTTGGATTTGTCGCGGTGTGATGTTTTAAGTTCATTGTTTTGTTGGGTGTGTCCCAACATTCTGAATCCCTTCACCTTACTCTTACACTTCATTCAACAGGTCTCCAAATCCAGCCATGTTTCTATCCAAGGATTCCATTCCACCAATCCTTTCCCAAAGACGCTTGCATCTGTGTTGTTCAGCTCAAAATGCGTCCATGCTGCTGTCAAATGCTGCTCTTATTAAAAAGATCATCCCCCCCAAAAAAAAGGGGGCAAAGATGACTGTATAGTGATTGTATTATATATATATATATCTGGACCATCCAAAATCATCCAAAATCATCCAAAACTAACCATCACCGATCTCCAGGCACTGAGATCGGCGCCACGCTCAACCGGCCGCCAGTGCGACTGCTACGGATCCTGCTGGCGGCCTTGGCGTGCTGCTTGGATGTCAGATGCCAGGGATGTGGACCGAAACTTGGGGTGATCAATGGAATTTAAAGTGAATATGAGAGAAAAGTTATGGATACACCCGGTATATATCTGATATTATCTGATTGTGAAAGACTGTGATGGTTTCCTGTAAGTTTTCCCTTCTTCGGATTAAGTCTCATCATAGCCTCATGTTCTTACTCAAGTCTCAGGGAAGCCTACTTTCTGCAGGAATGAGTCCTCAGGCGTCTCTAGACTAATCTCAGTTCCGTCAGATCCAAACAAGTTTCCACATGATTCTGTATGATTTTGCCAGATCATCATGATTCCACGCGTTGCAATTTCGGTTCCCGAGAGGCTATGGACTCATACCGCAGATCGTGGAGTTTTTGGACTTCTGCGAGCAAAAGGCCCGGTGGACATTGTCGCATCCCCAAATCGTGACCAAGGGGAAGGACGGATCCCTGATCGATGACTACAGGCTGCTCGGCAGCGATGGGGTAAAGGGAGAGGGAAGGTGCACCAAAAACCAACCATAGCCAGCTTGGAAGATATGCAAGCCAATGGTATTCATTATCTTATCTTGATTTATTTTAAGTATCATTTGTATATCATTTGTATATCATTTGTATATCATTTGTATATATATATCTTATTTAAGTATCTGTCTGCCATGTTGCCATGTTGCCATGTTGCCAGCTGTTTTGGAAACACCGAGGCAAGCCTACACTTGGCTCAAAGACAACACCGCGGAAGATGCCCGCGTGATGGCCTGGTGGGACTATGGCTATCAGATTGCGGGCATCGCCAATCGCACCACCATTGCGGACGGCAACACCTGGAGCCTCAGCCGGGCAGTGCTTAATAAAGTACAGTAGTATACTATAAAGAGCTCACTTAATAGCTCACACTTACTCATATAAATTGGGTGTATTTGGGTGTGTGTTTTGGTGCCGCAATTCACGATGATTAAATATGATTATATATAATTATGTATATGTATATATATAATATAAATATAATTATGCATAGATATATAATACATGATGCTACATGTAGCCACATTTGGAATTTACTGAAGGTAAATGCTTATGCATTGCCTCAATCAGCCCCTTAAGCTCTTCCAGATCTTCCAGCAAAATATACTTGGTAGCTTCGCCCAAAACACCATTGCTCTTGTGCCTTGCCCAGTGAAGAACTCAGGAATCATGAGCACATCGCCCTGCTGGGTTTGTGTTTATCCTCTCCATCCTCTGAAGCCCACAAGATCGCCCGGCACCTGGCTGACTACGTCTTGGTCTGGGCTGGTGGAGGTGGTAAAGATGATGTGGGGAAGTCCAAACACATGGCCCGGATCGCCAATTCGGTGTATCCGGGCCATTGCAACGAAGAGGATTGTGATCTCTACGGAGTGTTTTCAGATGGCAAGCCCAGCAAGATGATGGAAGCCTCCCTGATGCTTGGCTGTGGTGAACAGATTCTGCAAGCGGATGGCAAGACTCGTGACGGATCAAAGTAGAAAGAATACAAGAGAATTCTCACCAGACTGCACTGCAGAACTCATCAGTGTATAAACTATACGTGGATTAAACAACTCTGCATCTCATTGTCTACGTAGATATCTCAATAAATCATATCTGTCTAAAGAATCTATATCCATCCATCTCCCCTCATCTCCCTCTTTTTCTCCTATCCCATCTATCCATATCTATCCCATCACCTCATCCTATGGCATTCCATGGCCTCCCATGGCCTCCCAGGATCTACCGCTTGTGCGGCCGCGGCGCCTTGGATCCCCGGCACTTCCGCGAGGTCTTCGTGAGTCGACACCGCCGCGTGCGCATCGCAGAGGTCCTGCAGGTGTCAGAGGAGTCACGCAGCTGGCGACAAAGGAACTGCGATGCGCCTGGCAGCTGGTACCTTTGGCACGTCTGTTGATGGGGGGATGAATATATGGATGAATGATAGGTGGATGGATGGGTGAAAGGTGGATTTTTGAATGTTAGAATTAGGATGATGGGTCATGATGGGTCTGTGGAGAAAAGAGCCGTGAATGTACAGATGGAAGGGTTCTGTGTACAAGAGTAATGATGATAATTACTTCATCATGATCTTTGTGTTTGTCGTCAGCGTCATCATCGTCATCAGCATCGACAGTGTCACTAGCATCACCCCAGCCAAGGTCAAGGGTGAGGTTCAGAATGGTACAGTATGTTGTTCTCCCCATGCGATGTTGGACAGCCATGAGGTATTGTCCTGGTGGCTACTCTCCCGGCCTTCTTGAGTTGTTTAATCCCAACAGCACCGGCGAGGACGGCTTGGATATCTCTGCGGTTGGCGACATTTTGAATCCTCTGATATTCCATACGCCATACTTTAAAGTGTATTTTTGGGTCCAATGGGTTATAGTGTGTTATAGTGTGTTATAGTACCACCTATAGCACCCTATAACTGCTTTGGGTTGTGTGAGAATGGGAGTTTTTTCAGCTTCAAAGTTCCGAAAGGTCACCAGCTTTGGCCAGGAAGCTTTGGAATACCGCGAAGTCTCCTGGCTGCATCCTGGTATCGCGCAGGAATGGCCCGAGACAAAGACATGTTGCAGAGACTCTCCATTGATTTGCGACTTTATATTGCAACTTTTTTTTTGATAATTGAGATATCCATCTATTGAGACTATAATATAGGATAATTGGATAATTGGATATAGGATATCCATATTGATATTATCACATTTTGGATAATTGGAACTTTTCTTGATTTGCACCCAGCAGAGCATTGGAGGCTTACGCTGCCCGAGTACAAGAGCAATGGAAGGAAGCTGGGCTGCCCACAGACACTCCTGACACTTAGAAACATCCGAAACACACATGGGGGTCAATTCATCCTCACAACTCACAACCAAATTTTTGTTACATCACCTGAAATGTTATTTCGTGTCATCCTAATCTCCAATCGTTCTACTATAATGTAGTACCATCTGGTTATTTAACATAGCCATGGAAAATCACCATTTTTAATGGGAAAATCATCTATAAATGGGCCATTTTCCATGGCTATGTTAAATAACCAGAGGGTAATTAACATGTTCAGAATTTCCAATCGTTTTCTGAACCATCCACGGCGCACGATTTTTGGTAAGGAGAAGCCTCGGCCAAACCAGGAGGGATTACCACCTGGTAGTGGCTTGGACCTATGAATTTGGGGAGGTTGATGACTTTGATGTGGAAAACATGGAGAAGTGCCTCAGAATATCCGAAATGATCCATTTCATATCATTTCATGCATTTTCATACCTTGTTTTTACAGAAATCTAGAACACAATCTGGGATCTGAGGATACAGGAGAGTTCCATAGTTTTGGACATATCCCCACTGGTTGTCACCGAGGCTTCTATCCAGGTTGGTTGCGTGCCCCCATCAGATCCCTCGGAGATTGAATGATGTCGAATCATTTACTATCCCCATCCATGCTCATCATTCATCATCCATCCCTGTGATTTTGGTTGTACTGGACATCCCGCTTCGTGCACGTGACGAATGGACTGAGGTTATCTGGACTCCTGCCGTGGATGTTCCATGTCTGGCAAGACGCTGACGTGCACCCACTGCCGGCTACCGGGTTCGCCTTCCATTCACTCTTCCTTAGAGTTTCTTGCCATGAAGTTGGGATGTTGCAGAAACCTTCAAAGAATGGAAGATGTTTGAAAGATGATAGATACCACAATTTATCCAACGAATTCTTTGATAGTACAATCCAGAACGACAACCATTTCATCCAATCGATTGAAGCTTCCTCCTGTGAGTAGACCTCAGCTGAAAACAACAGCTCCAAACGACTTGCCAGGCCAGAAAGCTGCCCCTTGCCGCAGATCAACAACATTCAAGGGCGCTTGCAATGTGAGCCAAAGCCCAATGCTCACAACATCCCGCCCGGAGGATATCAACAATCCTGCAAAGGTTGCGAGATGAAGGGCAGCCTGGAGCGAAACATCGAACGGAACTTGAATTGGTGATGGGTCGAAATTATATAAACGATTGTAACATATTATAAAATATTATAAATGGGTTTGTGATGGTTTGTGCATCTTTGTGGCAAAATGAAAGGTACCCATGTTACGAGTTGCCATTTGGTGCTGCATATCGCGAGCCGTCGAACTGGGGACAGCTGGAGACCTTGGTCTGAAGGACTGGGGCTTGGAGGTCATCAATGACATTTTCTGGTGGTTATTAAATATATTATATTTTAATTCATGTTAATTATAGACAGATGACCTTAGTATATCATAGTATATCTTAGTATGATTTAGGGGGTCTTAGTCTTAGTTTCAACATGTTTCAAGAATTTGTATGACTACAGTCTAATTTATGATGATCTGAGCGTCATTTTTCTTGCGGATTGCGATCGCCATTCCGTCCTCAAAAGTCCCATATATTTGGCATGTTTGAACGGTGCCAATTGAGTGAAGCCAAGGCAATGGTGAGGAAACACTCTTCTGCAGCCATTGTTCTTCAGCCTCTGGAAACCAGGTGGGAGAGTATAATAACCCGGCACCTATTCGTTTAGTATGCCATGATCCCCCATTAGCTATATGTAGTTCTCACTCGAGAAAACGATAAGAGGAAAAAACAACGATAACGATGTTCATACATATATACACTATATATTGTTTATGGGACATGTTCGAAGCAGCAAGCTTTGCAGATGCAAGCTTTTCCCCGAAAAACAGATGTGAAGCTGGTGGTTGTAAGGTAATATCCCACAAAGAAAACACAATATGAATTGTTTCATGAGGGTGTGAAGCCAGCACTTGGAAAAACGATAAGAGGAAAAAACAACGATAACGCGTGGAAACACCATTTGATTGATATCGGGGTTATTAGACAGCCCCAGGTCGACTATCCGGGCGGAGCGGTTGAAACCCCTGAAATAGAAGTTATCCGCACCAAGCAAGTCTTTGCATGGGAGTTTTCTGGAAGATTCGAGTGATGAATTGCAAGCATTGATTCTAGAACGTTGGCGATACTCCTTGCATTGGAAGTGATAGAAGGCAGGATGATGGTATTACCGAGCGCCCTGTCAGTGCTAGGTAGAGTTGCAAGGCAGAGTGATCTTAGGGTTTAACCCTGCACAGCAGAATGGGTGTGGTCCAAGAACAAGCCTGTGCCTGGGGCAACTGGACTACAGTATGACTTGATTCAACCATATTCAACCCATCATTTTCGAGACCTGGTCACCCACCACTCTTTGAGCCTCATATCAATATTTACCGTACTGTATGTCAGGTTCCAAGCAGCTTCGAGCCAAAGAATTGCCCGAAGCCAGCGAAATTGGACAACGACAACGGAAAGCTCGTGTGCAACGGAGAAGCTTGGCTCATTCGCTCGGAATGAGGAGAACCTGTAAACAACCAACTTCCCACCATTGGCTCCGATGCCGGTAGCCGATTCTGTTCATCCTAGGTACCAAATGATGCGGCCTGTCCAGATGGACCATACCTGAAGTCTTGTGGCCCGGCTGAGCAGTGTACCTCCATGTTGTGCAACCATGGATGGGCTGCCCAACTGAGCAATTATATATCAGAAGTATCATCCCTCTCAAAAATGGACAGTCTAGTAAAAATGACAGATATGACAGACAAAATGGATCAAAATGGATGGTGTGTATAATATAATGCAAACAGTGACCAACAAGATGAATTAACATGGATTGATGATTGGAGGATTTGATACTCTAACACTGAGCCAGGACTGAGCCATACTGAGCCATTAAATGGGTCCAGGTCCACTGACTGGACGCTCCAGGCCAGGGATGCCATCTGAGTTCGGGCTCGGTGGTCTGCCCCCTCTGCCGGCGCGCCGATGGGCGGCAGATGGAAGCCAGCCATTCGATGGAGACGTGCACTCGGCCAGCGCGACTGGAGAACCAGGACGACATGGACTTTGGATGGGTTCAAAATGGTGAAAATTGGATGATTCCTTCAAACATTGGATGGTTAAGAGCAAAAATGACCAACGGATGGGTTTGAATCTTTAAACATGCTTGGAGTTTCTTAAAAGATCTTGAACGCTTAAGAATCTTTAGATCTCTGTATGTTCTTTCTTCGGTCTCCAGGATGGTCGACTCGTTTGTAGCGGAGCACTTGATGGACCTTACAAGAAGAGCTGTTCGCAATGCCCCTTCGACTGATGGGAGACACATTTCGACGGCAATGTTTTTCTGTTTTTGCGCATGCCGCATGAGCCATCGGATTGCATCGGTTAGTTATGTTAGTTTACGCTTTAAAAAAGCAGTGCTCTCGCCAAGCACTTGCCTACCTTGAGTTGATGCGATAATGTGTCGTGCCTTCGCTGCTAATTGAAGTGCCCAACACTTCAATTTGCACCCTGAGGTCAACAGACCGGTGACTTCCTGACGTGTTCCCTGGCCATGGCGGGTTTACCACTGGCCGCAGGGATTGGGAGAATGTAGCACTTGTCGATACTTGATGAATCTTGATGATACTTGTAGTAAAGGTGTAGCCAGGGGCCAGGGGTGTGAAGTCGAAGCATGCAAACCACAATTTTGAATGTCACCGAAGCATCGAAGGCCAATCTGCTCAATCGTACACGTCCGAATACATCCATGTTCACAGAGCATGAAGGCTCTTTTGTCTCAGAGTCAGACCCAAGGAAATCTGACAGTCTTGAATGCCCCACAATCCTGACATTGTTTGCGAACCTGATCCATAGGATTGACTCCAACACCAACTTGCGGATCGGCTGAGGCCAATGTGCGCAGTCAACTGGGAAGTTCTTGGAATCCTCCTACGACATCTCCCGCTGCCGCAGCCCAGCAGAGCTGCATAACTTGGAGGGAAGATTGACGCCTGGCAATACCTGGGCGGAGCGCCCAACCAACTACTCTAGACCGATATGAAAAGACGAGAAATCGTGGCTTTCTAGAGGAGTTGCCTCACACTCAGCGTGAAACTGGGGGCCACAAGGTTGTATTTGGATGTGTTTGGGGTATCGAAAAGGGCTTCACCAGTTGGGACCCAGACATTTGTGAGTCACGGCAATTAAAATCAGCCACCCAAACTTGATCCATTGTGGGCAGTATGATTTTAGCTGCTATGTTCAGGTACAAGTACTAGTCAAATACCCACGATGATATGAGGACCTGAAACAGTTGTGTCCATGGCTATGGCTGACACATGCTGACACCAGGACCTGTCAAGGAGTACCCAATGGCAGACGACTTCCGCAGGGCCCCTATTTGGAGACCTGCCAAGGCTGTCATCTAATGAAGGAGATGCCGTTGGCTGTTGGCCCTTTAAAGGAAAGCAGATTGGGATAGATTGGGGGCATTATTTTTACGTCCAGGTTTTTCAAAATCATCTTAAAAGTCTGCATTCTCAATGTGACTTTCTTCTGCTTCATTGATTCGCTACCAATCTTTGTTGCGATTCCTTTTGGGCGAGGTGGTTATTGCTGGTTCCAATTGCAAGGAGAGCCTCACTTGCAGCCATTGCCTCAATGACGAGGGCCTGCAGGTGGAAAGTAGCATGGAGGTGGAGGGAACCCGGGCACAGTCGAGGTTTCCGATGTTTGAGAACCCTTGTGGGAGAGGTTTCAACACCAATGGCGATTTACTGTACTTTTCCATTTTTCTGGTGGTGTCTTGTGGTGTCTATATGGGAACAGATCAAAATTATTGGAACCCGCTGGGGTGTTCTTACTAGCGCACAATTTTGAGCGAAAAAAATCTATGAGTCATTGAGTTAGAGACATGACCTTGTTCACCCACCATGAGCCATTCGTGCCCCCTCATACGAAACCGAAAGCAAATCTGCATAGCCATCAATCCTTCTGCCTTTACTGGAGCAAGATCTTCGTCTAGAAAAAGTGCGCCCACACAGCATTTCTGATTGTGCTTGCCAAGCAGTTGTTGGGAGTACTTTTTTTTTGCAGAAGGACTGCAGTTGGAGAAAGTTTGTCATGTTTGCATGCGCTGTGTACTCGCAACTTCTCTTGTCCGCGATTTTTTTGGGGCATGCAGCATCACTATGCATCACTCATTTGATTTGCACCATGGTGGTTCTTAATGAGAACTGTTGGATGCACCAATGCTTCAGGCAAACAGGGTGGAAGCCTCCCCAGGTCAGAAAATTCCTACATCAGATTTTCAGTAGATCCGTGAGGCCAGCCATGATCCAACGCGGCAGGAAGGGAAAGGGGAAGGGCAACTTTGACAGGAAAGGCAAGGGCAAGGGGAAGGGGAACTTCCAGTGTCCAGCCGGTCCAGCCACCTGTTTGCTTTGCAACTCTGGGATTCACAGTCTACACGCGGCAGTGTCGCACTTACGGAGTGAGAGGCACCGCATGGCAGTCGTCGAGGCCCAGCCAGAACTTGCACAAGTTTATGAGCCTTTCCCTGGACAGCTGGATTTCGGCAACCTTCGGGAAGTGCTTTTAGATCCTCACTTCAAGCGATTTCACCAACAGCTGGGCTATGCAGTTGATGAAGTCCTGGCTGCTATACCCCATTTCGAACAACTTCAGACAGTCCGTGATGAAATTCATGCCCTTTCAGATGATCCAAGCTGGGTGCGGATAAAGGACAGAGTTCTGGCCCACTGGGATAACACTTTTGAGGAAGGGTGTTCCACTCACGGATTGACCAAGGCTCCGCACCTTCAAGACCTTCTGAGACGCTGCAGCTTTGACAGAACCCCTCCAGTCATCACCATTCCAACATGTCCGGCATCGCTTCCACAGCTTGGGCCTGCATCCCATCGAAGCATCCGACACATGGGTGCTCATCAGTATCCTGACACGCCAGGGATATGCCGTTTTGGCATTGCCATCATGGTAAAACATGGTAAAACGTGGCATGAACTGGGCGGACTATGACTTCGTTTGTGGGGGATCCTTCATAAAAGCGCTGGCTGGTTTGAGTGAGAAGATGAAGAACACATTTTACATCGAACGTTTCCATCAGACTGCCTGTGTGCTGCAAGTTCCTTCACGATATAATAACCAAAACCAGGGTGACTTTGTGGAGATCAAAAGCTGCACATGTTGGGCTGCAAGTTGGATGACTGTCGTGAACATATGCTCAGTAGTGAGTGGATATCCACAGAGAAGATGCGGGCAAACTGTGAGAAGAGGTTCATCAACATTGGCAAACATGTAACATGTTGGGCAAGGTTTCCGATTTCCGGCGAATGCGGGTCCAGAGATTCGGAAACTGACCTTCGATAGCTCCAACGGCAAGCTTCCATCGTTTGAAGTTGCCACGGATGTGGAGGTACTCCCAGTAGGGCTAGAGTGAACTTCGAAGCGGCTGCATCGCTGATCAGAGTGTGAGAGCACGTAGGGAGGTACGGGCTGGGGCTTATTCAGTTGAACATTCCCTTTACCCCACTATAAATGGCCATTTTCAATTGCTATGTTAGTTCACCAGAGAGTATATCCTTTCCACATCTTTCCATGGAGGTTGGAATTCTCCACCACTTGGGTCCAAAATCTCCACCACTACGGATATTGATTTCCAAGAGTCAGCCCTGGTTTGCGTGCCTCTGATAGACATCCGCTAGACATGTCAGAACAAGACACAATTTGATATACCAACTCGACTATCGTGTATGCAGGCGGCGTCAAAAGGCAACGCTTTCTGTCTTTGCACTAAGCAGTTGCAAGATTACGAGACTGAAGTGTTTCATATTCCTTTCATATTCCTTTCGTTCATTTGGCATTCCACTTGCACACTGACCACCTCCAGGTACACTATACACTGCGCTTCGAAAAATCAGATCTTGGCGGCAACTGTCTAAGTCTTCAAGACGTGAGAAGGGAGGGTCTATATTTTACCTTTAAATGAATGCTGAATACTTATTATTGATGGAGAAATTATGAGAAATTCAATTTTACGATGGTAGTCGCGTAAATCCAGCCACATTTTTGTGCAAATGTACAACCTGTCATTAACCCACCAGCTTAGCACAGCTATATAGGCGGTGGCGGCAGTGTTGATGGCAGTCAATTTGTCAAAAAGATGGACAACAAGCCGCATAAATATGCATAAATATGCATAAATGGGACATGGGACAGATGGGATGCTTTCTTGTGGTGGAGTTGACTGTAGCAGGACACATGTTCAAACGCACCGTGGCCAGGTGGCCAGCTGTGTGTCGCAGCAGCTGAAGCCTGAAAATTTCAACGGCGTGCTTCGGTGCGTCCAAAAATGCGGCAGGACGTTAGAGGATAAACCATGATAAACCCAATTTTCCACAGGAAAACCAGAAAAACATAGAACAACATCATAAGAAAACCATCTTAGACTTGGAATATGGTGGATACCAGTGTCAGTTTATATCCTATCTTCGATTAAATGATTATCTTCCCTTCTTTGTCCTGCTTGTGTGGCCGCGTGAGACTTGGTGTGGTTTCCGCTTCATGTGGTTTATCAGTAGCACCAAATTAAACAGGTCTAAAATGGTTTTGTCCACAATTCATAACTTGGGTTTCTTCAAAAATGGGTAGCACAAAACTTACACAACAGGTTAAGCGGCTAAACATGGGAATTTGAGGGGCTCGATTTTGAGATCCCACTCAACGGCTACCCAGAGCCACGAGCACCACAGCTCCGGCTCTCCGCGGAAGTGGGCCGCCGCGGTGCCTGGCGAGGGGAGCTCCGCCAGGGTGGCCCAGGACATCCCAGGACACAGGCTTAAGCATTGCTGGAGGGTTTAGTGGGATACAATCCAGGGCATTTATAGCATTTTCTTGCAGACATAAATGACATAAATATTTGGAGGGGTTTGTGATGGTTGTAACTGAGGAAAGCTAGAGGTTTGAATGTGATGTGATGATGGTTAATATGTTGAATCTCCTATTCGATGGTGGCTTAATCATGGGGTTTAATCACGTTTATATCATCAATACGAAAAAGGGGATTAAACATGATTAAGCCACCATCACGTTGGGATCTAATACAAGTAGTGAAAATAGCGATTGTTGGTATGGCCATTGACGCGGAGAAACTAGGTCACCACTAGACATATAGGATTCTGCCTCAAACAAAAAAAACATTTGGCCATCTGGGTTTTCCCTTGTTCCCAAGCCTCCCAGCTGGATTCCAGTGCTGAAACTAAAGGTTCACCTGGGGCAATGGATCCGCAGCATCTTGGCAGTTTCATGGGATGAATTGGTGCACAGAAAGGGCGTATTTTGATGATTTTGTGGCTTTAACATCACTTAAAGTCATGAGTCATGATTATGATCATGATGTTGTTAAGGCCTTCGGCAAGTAATGATTGCCCATGGAATTTTGCTTCACTCCCAATGATTTTGGGAAACCTCTGGATATTGAGCAATGATGTTTGCATGACTTTGCATGACTTTGCGAATTCTGTGGACATTAGTACCACAGTGGTGCCTGACATCATAAAGTAAATCCGAACATCATGGATTCGTTGATGCGTGTCATAATTGTGGACATGCAGTGTTGCCAGGGTCATTTTGTAGATGTGCGGTATCAAATAACAATATATATATATATATAATAATAATAATAATTTTAATAATAATAATATATATATATATATGTATATAACATAACATATGGTGTACCATAGTATGCCAGTTGGCCCTCCATTTACATCGACCAGTTGACTAAGGGCGATGCTGCAAGCCTTAGCGGCGCTGGATGACCAGACGTTACTCGCTGCCAGAAGCTCAAGATGCGATGGTGAAATAATGTGAGTTTTGGTCAGTTATACATATATGTATATTATATATAATATACGTATATATACTATATATATATATATATATACTATATATATAATATGTATGATAATATATATTATCATACATATATATATATATATATTATAATATATACTATATATAATATATATTATAATATATACACACATATATATATATATATACATATTAATATTATATTTATGTTTTTTTATTTCACCATATTTCTTGACTCAAACTGATTTTCTCTACATCCAACCTTTTGGTAAACCTGCCATAATCCTTGGGGCTGCAGGTCATCACTGGGACCTTGCAGAAACGACCAGAACTTGCACCTGGTGTGGTCAACGGTGCAGTGCCGGCCCGGGACCTGGGGGTCCCCTGGGGTGCACCGGCTTGGAGTGAGGTACCCTCTGGTAAACTAACATAACTATGGAAAATGGCCATTTATAGTGAGTATTCGCATGAAAAGTGGTGATTTTCCATAGTTATGTTAGTTTACCAGAGGGTAAAACCTGATCAAACCTGCCAGAAACCTGATAAACCACAAGAAACCAGAAGAAACATCAATAAACCATCTCTAGACTCTAGATTTGGGATTTATGAAAATTGGAGATAGCCCTATTTATTGGACCGGATGATGTTTATTATGACCCCAAACGGTGGGTTACTAGGATAGTTTATTATTGGGTATACCGGTATACCGTATACCATATTATCAGATTGAGGACAACTATATTGATGACTGCTATTGGTACTGACCACTCATGCGGTGAGAATAAATAGGGCTTCGACCGAATGCCATGAGGCTCGAACAATGAAACCGCAAACGGAGCGAATTCTCAAAACTGGTGAACCCAAGTCCCAGTCTTGACTCACATTCCTGATATGTTTTGAGTGTAGACGCATGACATTTGCACTGTTGTTGAGTTTCCCGGTAGACGTACATTCAGCATACCATGGTATGGCAGGGTATGGTTACATACCCATTTTCTTACTTTGATTCTGTAGCCATGATTTAGATAGCAGATAGGGGTCAAAACCCAAGACCCAAGGAACCAGTGACAATTTCGCATTTTTTGGAAGTATTTTCTGCAGTACCCTAATCTTTACTCATATCCAAATACATCCCAAATCCCATCAAATCCCACATTTTCAGATTTTCAAGACGCCCCCATGGAAGTTTCCCAAGTAGGGCCCGGCCGACCACCCAGATGACCCAATTAAGGATCTCACCTATGCCCCAGCAGACTCGCTGACCAAGCGAAGGGCGTTGGGAGCTGAAGACTGGTCAGGGGAAAACGATGACTTCGGGGAATGGTTTGGAAGTGACATGACATCCAAATGATTCCAATTTTTGATAAGATATTATAATATATATATATATTCATGATATGCTAAGATTATAATTTTTGATCATTTTCCCTAACTTTGCAATCTTGAAGTTTCACTGAAATTCCCCACACTTCTCTTCCGTGATGTGTCAGCCTCACTGGCCACCTGAGGACCGGACGGATCCTACAAGTGAACTCCGGCAATGGTGTGGGCTTCATTGATTGCCCTGAGTTGAAGGTGGACAATTTGGTCTGGTGGGAGAGAGATTGATCAATAGATTCAATAGCCATGGGACACCATGGTACCATCGGAATGAAGGTACAGACATCCACTTGCTAGCTCTTTTGCCGCAAACAGCAGGGTTTCAAGCCATACACAAGTGCTAATTGGAGTTAGACGTACTTGACAGTTGTGAAGTCACCTTGAGTCCAAGCAAGCGCGATTGTCCGAGCTGCAGATCATACCTGAGATATCAGGCTGTCTTTCAAACCGATGTCTACGTGCACAAGAATCAGGCCCGCGCAGTATGATTGCATCAAGATGTGGATTTGAAAAGTGAGTGTCCCGAAAATGATGATGAACCAATGAATTTAGGGACACACTATTTTCAGACAAACCCATATATGTGGGAAGATGTGGCGTCAACGGATTCTTATTACGTGGAGGAATCATTGGAGTGTGCTGCGTGAGGTGGGAGCGCTTCCCATTGGCACCGAAGTGAATTTTGCCATCTTGCTTAGCAAGGACTGCAGGGCAGAGCAATGAGCACTTTGAAGGTCTTTTTCACTGTCGTGAAGCCCTGGGTATCACGATGCCAAAGCCACAGGGGATGGCAACTGGAAATCAACTGGATTCCCAGAGGCCAACTGATCGATGACCAAAAGGGCAAGCAAAGTGATCAGCGACTGGCCGACTGAACGTCAACTGCATTTCAAGATTCAAGGTATTTTGAACGTCAAAACACATCATCAAACATCATAAGATATCAACAAACATCATAAAGCATCATAAAACATCAATAAAACATCAATAAAACATCAATAAAACATCAATAAAACATCAAAAGACATCATATTTTATAGTCGTTTATAGTCCACAACATCCCAGTATATATTAGTCACAACCCGCTGGAGAGGGGTACTGGGTAGAAGCGGCCAGGACATGAAGCCGCAGGCCTTTGATTTGCAGCCCACAGGCAACGCACACGGGACATCCGGGAGGAACGGGGTCAATCACTGAACAAAGTGGTGGCTTCAAACATGTTCCAGATATGTGTGATTATTTATATTTATTTATGTATATGTGGGGGTGATCTTGATGGTTTCAAAGATGTTCAACTGCTGTTGTATGTTCAAATTCTTTTTTTACCTATTTAAGGGGCTGATGACCCCAAGCGACCGGTATTTTTTGCACTTTTTTTGTATGTTTTGAAAGCACTTGTGCAGCATGGCAGCCATGGCATGTGCCCAGCAACAAAGGATGGAGCCACCTTGAAAATCTCCTTTGGTCATTGTCAAATCACTCATTCCAGAGCGCCTCACAGCCTGGGCAGGTGCTTCCCAATTTATGCGCTTGGAACTTAGACGACTTGACGACTTAGATCTGTGCTGGCGGACTCCTGGACGAATACTTGAGCAAGTCTTAGAGGCAGCTGAATCTGATGAATTTAATGCTGCGGTTTCGGCTTCTGATGTTTCTTTCTTAGGTTTCGAGAGTTAAAAGACAATCCAAAATCAGTAGAATCGTCACAGCAAAGAGCATCAACCGAGCTTGTGGCCATCGTTTCGGCAGGGGCAGAAGGAGCACACAAAACCAACCTGAAGATACTGACAGAGCCTGACAGAGCATACTGAGCTTACTGAGCAGCCGAGCAAGCTGCTTGAAAGAGGATACCTTTTTACGGTTTTTCCAAACCCCAGTCTACCCAGGTTGGAAGGCATGTTTCAAAGTGACACAGACACAGAAAGAGTCGATGGCTGACGATGGCGCTTCTGCGGTGGTTGCCGATGGCTACTGGTGTGCAACACTAGGTGCATTGATTCATTCATACCGCTGAGGAAATCCTCATCATATATCCTTAATATAAGTGTCCTCCAACATATCCCACTTATATCCCCATCATGTATCCTCCATACATGGCACCGTTGGTGCTTCAACCACCAAGCGCCGGTTGCTGCCAGGTCCCTTGTTGCTGCTGAAACCTCCGGCGCTGTCGCCACACCTGGCTCCTGTGCCGGAGAAATTGATCCGATGCCCGGCCGCGGAGTTGCTGAGGGGCTGGTGTGAACGGTGTGAAGCGTTCAGCAACGATGGTACTGATAGCATCTGATAGCTGTGCTGTATGCAGCTGTACATTCCAAGGGGCAATGATCCTATAAAATCCTATAAACTTGTTGAGGATGTTTTGAGGGGAAAACAACTTGACTTTGAAAAATAAAACCACAGACAGTCACAGACAAGAATGACTTAAGAACTGAAAATGGTTCCAAAATGTTCCAAACATGAAATGGTTGGACTGGTTGGAGTTCGAAGGACCCCTTGGAGCTGTCACGACCTTGTGGGGCACCCTGCTGCTGAACGAGCCCTTGAAGGTCGGACAGCTCCGCTGTTGGTGCCAAATGGAGCCGGATCAAAGAATCAAGGGGTTTAATATGGTTTAATTGAGTCATATTATGTCATATTCACCCCGCTTCGCGTGGGGTGGCCGCCCACACCGCAGGTTTATTTCGGTCCGTGAGAGGCTAAGGGTGGTTTTCCCCCGTGGGGGCTCCCCAAGCTAAAAATTTTCACTTTCCCCCCCC
>Ga0126342_10009719_pt1 | contig 17233 bp, 19 predicted proteins | sample Cyp1metagenome_FD_92528 | JGI IMG/M metagenome (GOLD analysis project Ga0126342, IMG submission 92528) | Coral microbial communities from Lord Howe Island, Old Settlement Bay, Australia - Cyphastrea 1 metagenome | ecosystem: Host-associated > Invertebrates > Cnidaria > Coral ... | reverse complement strand
CGGTTGCCGCTGTTCTTGTGTTGCCTGCTTTCAGTGGGAGCTACATTACTGCACTTGCCGCAGTCGCTTGGCAGGTCCAGCACGCTGCGATGTCGTCATCTTTGCTAGTGCTGTTGCAGCTGATGGTGCTCACGTATCTGTTATCAATCTGTGCTTCTGAAAGAAATATCTTCATGACAGCCGAAGTTTTCTGTTGTTCTGCCAGGTACCGACTTCATCTCCGTCTTCATCGCGCCCATGCCGCCGCTCCGCTCGTGGAAAAAATAAGCGTGCCTGCGGACCTACCATACAAACATACATAAATACACACACATATATATATATATATATGCATCCATACATCCATCCATACATCCATCCATACATTCATACATGCATCCATACATACATACATACATACATACATACATGCATACAACACAACTTGTCCATACGCAACTTACTCGTACTTACTCTTCCACACACAACTTGCTCCACGCCAATCCTTCACCATCTCTTTTCCCTTTCCTGCTTTCCACATGCCATCTTTACCTTTCTTGTGCTGCTTGTTGGAAGAAGTTGACATGTGGGGTTATCCGGTCCTTTAATTTTCAAGTTTTCAAGGGTGGGGCCATTCGGGCTGGTATTTTCCGTCCAAGCAGCTACTTGCGGCCACTTGCCCTAGCGGCCACTTGCGGCCACTTGCGGCCACTCGAGTGGCTGCAAGTGGCTGCAAGTGGCTGCAAGTGGCTGCAAGTGGCTGCTTTTTTAAGTTTCACATTCTGCGGGTTTTGCAACCTCAATGGAAATTATCGATTATTAAAAAACAATTCCGGCTCTTATCTTAATTTTATCTCCGCCGGCCCCGGCAGACGCAAGGGGGAGCGTGCCAGGGAATAAAAGTTCCAACACAAACACCAACACCAACACCACACTCATGACAACCATAGCAACCAACACCACAACAACAACAACAGCAACAACAACAACAACAACAAGGTACAAACAAACACTGGGACCCCGTTCTCTCTATATATCTCTTTTTGTCTGTACCCTTAAAGGTACAAACAAACACTGGGACCCTGTCGTACCAACAACAGCAACAACAACAGCAGCAACAACAACAACAACAACCTTTTCGTCCTTCTTGACCCAAACCACGGAGCTACTACTACTACTACTGCTGCTGCTGCTGCTACTACTTCTATACTACGACTACTACTACTGCTACTACTTCTACTACTACTACTACTCCTCCTGCTGCTGCTGCTACTGCTGCTGCCACCGCGACTACTACTACTACTACAACAACAACTACTACTACTACTACCACCGCTGATACTACTACTACTACTACTACTTCTACTACTTCTACTACTTCTACTACTTCTACTGCTACCACTACTAATACTGCTACCACTACTAATACTGCTACCACTACCCACTACCCACTACTACTACTACTACTGCTACTACTGCTACTACTGCTACTACCACTACTACTACTACTACTACTCCTACTCCTACTCCTACTCCTACTCCTACTCCTACTACTCCTGCTGCTACTACTACTACTACGACGACTACGACGACTACTACTACTACTACTGCTGCTACTGCTACTGCTACTGCTACTGCTAGTGCTGCTGCTGCTACTACTACTACTCCTGCTGCTACTACTACTCCTGCTGCTACTACTACTACTACTACTACTACTACTACTACGAGGACGACTACGACGACGACGACGACTACTACTACTCCTACTACTGCTACTGCTACTACTACTACTACTACTAATAACATTAACAACTACCTACTACCTACTACCCACTACCTACTACTACATTCATTCATAACCCGCATTCTTCGTTCTATAGTCGGTACTTACACTCCACCCTCTACGCTCCTCACTGTACACTCTACCCTTCACACTCTACATTCTGCGTCCTAACGCTCGCCACTTCCCGCCCTGCCCTTCATACTCTATACTTTGCATTCTTTATTCCATGCGTCACATTTTACTTTCTGCACTTCACGCTACTGTCTATAGATTTCACTCTCCACACGCTACGCTTCTCAATCTACACCCCCCACTCTACACACTACGCTTGACGCCTCGCGCTCTCAGTCTGCAACGCACATTCTGCACTATACTACTGCTGCTGATGCTGCTGCTGCTGCTGCTGGTGGTTTGTGGTTGTTGTGGTTGTTGTGGTTGTTGTGGTTGTTGTGGTTGTTGTGGCTGCTGTGTTTGTTGTTGTTATTGTTGTGGTCGTTGTTGCTTTTCCTTGTTGTTGTTGTTGTGGTTGTGGTTGTCGTCGTCGTCGTCGTCGGGGTCCCTGGTATCCTTGCTATCCTTTCTGTCGTGGTTGTCTTTGTTGTTCTTGCAAATTGTTGCCTGTGTATTGTCAAATAGATAGTGCCATGCCTTGCAAGTATATTTTAATGATAAACAAGCAAACATGTACTCAGCAAAAGCTGCTCGGATCGCGCGACTTCGCTAGTGCCACTGCATGGTCAACCTTCAAAAGGCCTCTTTGGCCTTCATACCCAGAAGCAAACTAGCCGCTGTTCAATTTTGCAAGGCAACATCTGTAGAAACGTAAAGCAGAAAACACATAAGACGCTTTTCAACTTGTTTCAATGTGTTGTCATGCGCTGACTGTCTGCTTCCAGCGCCTCTGGCAGCTGAATTCTCGATTCGCCTGGACAGCGCAAGTCCAGACTGTGCTGTCATCATCTGCAGATTCCCTTCTGACTAACGAAACGGAAATGAAACTTTCAGCTAACTGAAAACGATATGTGATATGTCCATAGAGTCCATCTCCTTTATACTCCTTGTGAACCTTGTCAGTTATTGTCCGGTTCTTTATGGGTAGATTTCCGCGCCTTCAGCGTGGTGCATCAGCGATGGCTTCGCCAGCCGCTGGGCCCTGCCACGGAGAAGTGACGTCTCAGCACCGCCAAGGTCAAATCTAAGAGGAAATTGAAGACATTTGTCAAGTTTTTGTCATTTATCAGATCTATCAGCCGATGTCAACAGCAGGGAGTGGTGTCAGTTGTGCTCTTGCTCAGGTGCCTCCAAAGCCGGAGTTTCTTCATAGTGCCTCAGCATAGCCGCAGCATTGCTACAGCACGATTCCGCAAGGGCCTCTCACGCCTATGTCAGTGAAGTATTGCCGCTCTTATATGTTGAAAGAAAATTTCACCCGCAGTTTTGAATCCTGTAGCGCTGACGTGCAGCCATCTTGCTAGCAACAGACTTTTGTCATCTTTTGTCTTCTTGACCTTCTAGTTTTCCAATGTTTTCGTTATCTTGGCCTTTGTTCTCATCCAAAGGCCAAGACGTCTCCAAGCCGAACATGGGTTCTGCTGGCTCCAATTGACCTGTCTGGACATGAATGTCTTTCAATGACATCAGCAATTTCACAACAGCCTGACATGGAAACACCATGAAATTCCCAGAGAGAAGCCAAGGGGAGCAAAGGGAAAGGGGCAAGCAACAGTATGAAAAGATATGAAAAGAACTTCAGTATTTCTCAGATTATTTCTCTATATTTCTTCGCAAAAACTCTCCATCTGAGTTCTGAGCGCGACAATGCTTCCAGCTTGCGCTGTCGTGGCCTGGTTTGTAGCTGACAAAGGGGCCACAAAGGCTCCGAACAAAGCTAGGATTTAGCCGGAAACGCCCACAGCAGTCTCTGAGTCAGTGTAAGTCCGGCACTCAACGTTGGCCATGTCCACACGTCGTTCTGCAACCCAAGTCTTGAGCTCTTCTCCAGTCTTGGATTGCAAGGACATAAGTTGACATAAGCTCCAAAAACACCCCCGGAACGCAATCACCTGGATGGCCATTCACGTTTCTGCAGGCTGAGTCTAGGTGCACCACAATGTCCAGAACTTGGCACGTCTCTTGCACTGACGCTTGAAACTCCTGACTTTGAATCTCTGAGCAGTGAAAATCACAAAATGTCAGAAGCAGAAACAGCATATGAACCAACAGCGCAATTACCATTTCCAGCATTCGATGTTGCTTGATGCCCTGCCGTGTATTGCCGTGTTATCCCTAACCCAAGATAAGGGTTTGGGAAGCTGCACGTGTGGTGGAACCACGCCTCAAAAAGTCGCATCACCGGCATCTCTTGATCGGGACTGTTGCTGGTAGCAGCCTGCGACAAGATGTGGGCTGGACATTGCCGACTCAAAGTGCGCTCAAACTTTCCAGACAGATCCAGACAGTGGCAAATCTCGGACAAAGCCTGTTCGTTTGCGTTGTGATCCTGGCGTTTTCTCTGAGGCTCCGACTGCGCATTTTCTCATAATTCGAGCTGTAGTTGCAGAGTCAACCCCAAACTTGTAAAAATCTTCCTCAGAACGACCGAAACGAAAGATTCGCTACGCGTGTAGATTCTCTGAGCCACTACGTGGGTACATCCACTTGACCAGGCTGAGCACGAAGCCTTCTTCACAGTTGCCCAGCCAGGTGGTACTGACTCTTGTCCGTGGTCTGTGACAGCGTAATGCTTCGCGATAGACTCCACTGTAGGTTGCGCAAACCGTGATACTGCACGACCGCGCCTAACCCTTATATTTTATACCATATACCTCGGCAGACCTTTACAGTGGAAATTCGTTACCGTTACAACAATCCTTGTCTAACCTGTGCGACTGGGTTAACACCATCAGCAGAACTGACACTAACCGTCGCACAGCTAGGTGTTTGCTGCCCTGGAAATCCAAATTGTTTGACATCCAAACTGTATGACACCACTCCTTGCCTCTTTTCTTCATTCCTTCCTTCCTTCCTTCCTTCCTCCCTCCCTCCCTTCCTTCCTTCCTTCCTTCCTTCCTCATTCTAGTCCTGAACCTGAAAAAACATTTCTGATCCTGTGGGATTCTTTTAGTTTCCTTTCTTTTCCTTTGGCTTTACGGCCAACAGACCAAGGTCCACATCCGGGAGAGCTTGGAGCAATTATGCCAAGAAAACATAATTATGATGGAAAAAAAGGACATTCTGCTGAAGACTCCACTAGTTTCGTCCGGAATGTTGTAAACTTTTCCGGGGATATCTCAAGACGATGCTTATGGCCATCGACAAGAAGCGCAAATGTTGCAAATAGCATGCAAATGAACAACGAAAGGCTCAGAAATGGTGCAAATTGCATGGCAATTTTTAGCGTCATATGCAGCCATTGACAGCTGGACTTTACACTTTTGAGAAATAAATGGCCTTACATTGGCTGTGCGCGCTGCAATACATGGCACCTATGCCCAGAACACCGTCCCTTGAGGGAGTTTAAGGGTCACTGACGACAACTTTACGGGCTTTGGAGCACAACTTCAAGGGAACTTTACGGCAAACTTTACGGCAAACTTTACGGCAAACTCTAAGAAGTTCTAAGTCCTTGAGGTTAGAAGATTCGCTTGTAAGGGTTAGAAGCGGGTCTCCGTGATACTGCCACACTGCACATCTAAGCCGGTGCTTTCGAGCCTTCTGACTGAAAGTACTGAATCAAGGCATCCTAAAAGCGTCCGACGACGTTGCAGACCGAGGTGACGTCACTGTGTTCGATGCATGCCCTATATGATCACTGTATGATCACTATATGATCACTATATGATCACTATCTCATTGTCACAAGTGGAGGCGTCACCAGGTGTGGGACGTACGGGATACTTCTGATGCGCTTTGTTTCGGGCCTTACAGATGCAAAAAAAGAAAACCTGTGATTGGAAATGAAGAGACCAGCGTAGAGCAGACAATTCAACATCCCAAACTCGGTTCAAGAGTAGCCAACGTGGAAGATGTTCTGGGGTGGTCTAGGCAGCTCTGCAAACTCTGAAACACCACTAGACTCACTAGACAAGCACCAAAGAATCTCAAACCATTTCAACATATCTCAATCCGAAAAAAAAATCAAAAAACATAAAATATCTTTGAAAACTCAAATGATTCGGCTCTTTGGACACCAAGGCGCTTCAGCACAGGCAGCGCTCGCAAGATCTTGCTTTTGGGTCCGGCCCTCCAAGGCTCTGAGCTCTCATGCCACAAGAAGCTGAAGGATACCAAGGACATGCGTAACATTTCTTGGCAATTTTGAACGGAATTGTGTGAGAAAGAGCCCGACAGAAACAAAGGAAAATGCCATGAAAGAGAAAAAACTTGAACGAGACCAAAGAATCAAGAAAGTTTTTCCGTTCAATTAAAGCAACAGCTGCCACAACCGAGAGACAACTACTATGACATCTCTGACATGTCTCATCTTTTATCGCGTGATTCGCGTGATGTCATGATTTGCCGCCTCCCTCTATTACCGCGCCTTGACCGCATGAAGCGCAACAAACTCCGCACATCATAGCTCCGCTGACAACACAGGAGCCAATGCACATCAGCACATTTTCTCAAAACTATTTCCATAGGAACTCAAGTGTGAAATTTATGATTGATGAATTGAGCTTCACTTGAGCTTCATGAACACAATTCCAAAAGGATTCAAAAACGATTGATCATGACCTGAAACAAGAACGGTTCAAAATAACTACACTACATAACATGAGGCAAAATGAGCACTTCTACAAAGAAAGTGTCTGCAAGCTGGCTTAGAAAATCAAAGCCCACCTTCCACACGAAGTCCTCAAACATCAGAAAGCATTGGTGAGGCAAGGTCAGCTGCGCTCGCCTCGTGGAACCAAATTTTCAACAGCGTCGCAACGTCGGGGTGTTGAGGCTGTGACCCTCTCTTCTTGCGAACCTGTCGCACGATAAAATTGGACGAATGGGGGATGTTGCTTCAAAATTGAGAGTCGCAAACATTCCCTTGCCTCGCGGTGGTGCGCAATGAGAATGGCTGTGACCCTTGGTTTTGCAATGTCATTGTCAATATGCCAATATGCAAGCCCAAAAAGACCCAAAAAGTGCGATGTTTTTGGAAAAATGTGGCATAACGGGAGATCTTGGGATCGGAGGCGCAATGCCACAAGGTCGAGGCATGCTCATCAGCATGACGATGATACAAATCACGTAGCTCAGGCCCCAAATCTCAGTGGAAAGGCAATAGAGGCGTAACATGGCAGGACATGGCGTGACCGCGTGACCGAACGCAGTGCAATCTGATTGCAATCACCATGCTTGTATTTGTTTGTAAGATTATAAGATGCAACGTCTGTGCAGTACGTGGTTTTCAGACTCGGGAGGCTGCCAGAGTTGATACGGGAGCAATCAAGTACCTGTCAAGTGGTCAGCCCCCATACCGTCGGCAAATCTTAATGGCATTTCTTCTCTTCTCTGAGCCCTGTTCAAACCGGATGGAAAAAGTATGAACAAGTCCTGCATACCTTATGTGGTACTAAGGAAAACACAGGAAAACAAAGGATCATTGAACGCGGATGCTGGGCAGAGATTCAACAACACTTCCGCCATAGAAAAAAAAAGACTGCTGGTGGCTGGTGGTACATGGTGTTTCGGAAAATAGTGCGTGTTTGGAACTGTTGAGGCACATGGCTCCGATGTCTCCCTGGCCAAAGAGGATCATGATCCTTGGAAGCGATTCTTTCAATGGGAAGCATGAGAAAATGAGGGGAAAACAATCAAATAATCCATACCTTGGTTAAACAAATCGTTGAAACACAACATTACAGGAACGTTGGCTGCTCTCAACAAACATGCTCTTTTGCGTCCCTGTGAGAATTCATCTGCTCACACGGACTCCCTGTATTTTTTGTTGACAAAAAATGGCAGCCCACCTTGAACTACTGAAATGGCACATCAAAAGAATCACTACCTAGGATGCCTGGGGGTCTGATGCCCTCTAAAAAATCAGGACACAGGTAACCAACTACAAGAAACACAAAAAATGCAAATACAAAAACAATTCTTTAAAGAATTGGGGGTCCGTGTTAGCCACAAGCAGCACCTTGCAGCGGCACCAGCAGGCCAGCTTGAAAGCGCACATGCCACTCTGACAGTGAACTTGTATGCTGTTAGGGTCCGGCAAGCAAGCTCGCTGTGGTGTGTGTCTATATTATGTGTATGGAGGAGGGGTGGTGCACGGTACCTGGGCATGTAGGTGGGCGGGGTGCTTAGAGCTTTGAATTGTTAAAATCTAGAGATGCTCACGTGTCACGGGGAAAACAGTATTGAACTTGTCGACCTTGTACATGGTACTTCCAACACTTCAGAGGTCCCATGCTTAAAGCCCCTGTGGATGCTTCAAGCTTTTCCGTCCTTATTTTAAGGCATTGCCAGGCCTGGTGCAATTCTACGTGAGAGGGGGATCACGAAAGGTAGGTGATCAAGAAGGGGAAGCAAAGCCTCTCCGTATAAAATCTTGCTGTGTGTAAAAGCGTGCTGTGTGCAGAAGCTTCTGTGTGTAAAAAAATCTGTGTAAAGGCATCTGTGGGCAAAAGGGTCTGTGTAAAAACTGCTGTGCATAAAGGCTTCTGTGCCGAACTTCTGTGCAGAAAAACATCAGTGTGTAAAAGCGTTTCTGCATGTAAAAGTTTCGGTGTGTAAAAACTTCTTTGTGCAGTCTGTGTCAACAAATTTTTCGTGTCAAAGTTTTCCTGTCTAGAAGTTCCTTTGTGTAAAACATTGTTCTGTGCAAAGGTTTCTCTGTGTAAAAGGTTCTGTGTGTAGAAGCGCCTGTGTGCCTTTATTTATGCGTATAAATGCATCTTTGTGCAAAGCATCGGTGTATAAAAACTTCTGTGGGTAAAACTTCTTTGCGTAAAAACCTCTGTGTGCAAAGGCGTCTGCGTATAAAAGTTTATCTGTGCACAAACATCTCTGTGCAAGAGTATCTGCGCATAACAGCTGCTCTGTGTAAAGGTTTCTGTGCGTAACGTCGTCTGTTTGTAGAAGCGTATCGGTGCAAATGCGTCACCACAGTAAAATCGCAAAAAACAATGAAACAAAAAAATCCAAACTCAAATGCTTGCTGTCGTTACGTTGTTGATGATGTCGGTGATGCGCGCAGGGCCCCAGAAGGGGTCATGTTGGCTGTATTAAGCCAATTCATAAAAAGCCTTCGGGACAAAAAACACCGCAAATTTCCTGGCTTTTGGCGCCTCGCAGGCCATAAACCAGGGTACTGTTACTGTTGTTGTTGTTGTTGTTGTTGCTTGTTGTTGTTGTTGTTGTTACCCCTGCAGCTTTTTTCTCAGTCTCGTAGTGGTTGAAATTGTCAAATAGGCGGTGTTTGCGTGTTTTTTGAAACTCTCGAAGCAAAAAACACCGTAAACGCCATTTTTTTTTGCGCATCGGAAGCGCAAAACCACGGTATTTACGATGTCTTTTGCTCCTGGTAGCAAAAAACACAGTATTTACAGTGTTTTTGGACAGCACCGAGCAAAACACTGGTATTTGCGAAGTTTTCGGCATGTTGCAAGAAGTGATTTTTCCATGCAGAAGTCACAAAACCCATGTAAATTATACTTTTTTGGGTTTGATTTTAAGGTTTTGCGACCGGGTGGGGTGGGGGGAGGGTCCTGAAATGAACAGCAATCGCCTGAATAATCAGGTAACTGGGCTGACAGCCCCTTTACTTCGTACAGCTAAATTCAAGGTAGCACCACTGGAGCTACCTTTCGTGATTTGCTGAAACTTTAACCGGCATGAATATGTTGGCCATCAAAACTTAAGGCAGTCCTGGATGCAGTCATAAAGTTTGAAAAGGTTTAGCTTTCACTGTTCCAACGATCAACAGTGCCAGTCATACTTTTCTACAAAGTAATTGGCAAAAGCGGTAGAAGTGACATATTCGCTGTGCAGCACATCTTCAATTCTCCACTCAGATTCTGGCGTCGTCATCAGAGCATTCTCCAAGGATGACCTCAAAAGCCAGATTTTCTTGCGCGGAGCTCGGCAACACCTTTTAGGGAAAGATGGTGGAAACAAAGAAACAAAATAAATGTGGTCCAGCTCGGGTTTCCATGCCATGCTTCAAGCTCTGGGCCAAAAAGGAGATGGCCTAGCCACCCAGCCAGGTGATATTTCCCACCAGAAAAGGTGCAGGAGCTGTAAAACAGTCTGATAACTGAACAAATATGAGCGCATCAAATCCTTTTTGATGCACTTATATAATCGATGAACTCTTTTGTGATCTATCTATATACCTCATCCAATCTATGAACATCTTATCCTGCCAAGCGAAACCTGAGCTATCAAAACAACCCTGACCTACTTTAATCCACCTGATCTAATTACTGCGGTTGATGCCGCCTCATCAATTTAGTTCATCTGATCTTACTGAATCCGTTTGTTTCATTCTGTTTCCAAATGTCTTATTGAGGCACTGTGCCTACGGGCCAATTAACGAGCAGCAAACAAACAATGCGTGGATCAACCGATCAATCAGTGTATCAATTCACACATCTAGCAGTTCATCAAACGCTCGATTCATCGATTCTATCCAGCTTGGCAGCAAGAGGGAAGAACGCAAGGTAGGTACTTGTGAGATTAGGTGATCAAAGGGAAACTGACTGCAGAGCGAACATTCCTTCTGGGTTGGTTCTTGCTAGAAGCCGCTCATCAGAAGTGATCATGATGGTGATGATGATGATGATGATGGTGATGGTGATGATGATGATGATGATGATGGCGATGATGATAATAATGGTGATGATGATGATGGTGATGATGATGATGGTGATGATGATGATGGTGATGGTGATGCGGCTGCTGCTGCTGATGATGATGGTGATGATGATGATGGTGATGGTGATGGTGATGGTGGTGATGCTGCTGCTGATGATGATGATGGTGATGGTGATGGTGATGATGATGATGATGGTGATGGTGATGATGATGATGATGCTGAAAGTGACGGTGATGATGATGATGGTGATGATGATGATGATGGTGATGATGATGATGGTGATGCTGCTGCTGATGATGATGGTGGTGATGATGATGGTGATGATGGTGATGATGATGATGGTGATGGTGATGCGGCTGCTGCTGCTGATGATGATGGTGATGATGATGATGACGATGATGATGGTGATGACGATGATGATGGTGATGATGATGATGGTGATGATGATGAGGAGGATGATGATGGTGATGACGATGATGATGGTGATGATGATGATGGTGATGATGATGAGGAGGAGGAGGGGGAGGAGGATGAGAATCAAAATGAGGATGAAAGGATGAACATGATAAATGAACACGATGGACAAAATGAAAATGATGAACAGGGTGAAAAGCATGACACGCATGACACACATGACAAACATGAAAACCATGAAAAACATGAAAAGGATGACACGGATGAAACACATGAAAAGGATGACACGGATGAAAAACATGAACAGGATGAGAAGGATGAAAAGGATGAACAGGATGAAAAAGATGAGAGGGATAAAGAAGGATGAAAGGGATGAGCCTGGGCAACATTGATTGGGACGATAACTTACATTGTGAGGATGCAGGATAGTGGATGAAGATATGGCTGGAAAGGATGAAAATTAGGAGGCCATGCTGTTTTATAACATGACGAAAAAAACATGCCGCCCCCATAAAACCACGCAGGGGCAGCAAGAAAACAGTCAACAATTCAACTCTCTGTGAATTAGTTGCAGCAAGACCGGGAATTGAAACCACGACCATGTAAGGCCTCTCCGGAATGAAGAATCCATTCATGCTGAAGCACGGCAAACTCAGGTCAGACTACTGTCCATTTCAGGTCCCTAATCTAGAGGTACTGTACCACATAAAGCCATAAAGCCATATATATATACACATATATTTTTTGGGGGTGCCCCTTACATAGCCCTTACATAGACCTTATATATGGTAGGTACCCCCTTTTGAAATGGCCACTAAGGCGGCTACGTTTCCTGACTATCCCTAACATAACCAATCCAAATCCTATCCAATCTATCCATTCAGCCCCACCAGGACAATGTGGCAATGTGGCACAGTCCGAAAAATCCCAATGCGACCCATTCAGCAACTGAATACAGTGACTACAGTGACTACAGCTATGCACCAATTGTTTGCGGGTCCTTCCTGGAGCTATGCGTTGTCACATTGTCGAACTGGTCTAAGTGGTCTAACTCAAATGTAGAAACTGCACCTCCAAGGATGAGATTGAACAGTGCAATGGTCACCTTGGCTTTGCGGGCCAGGTTTGGACTGCTTGAGATCAAGTCGATCGAATGTAACTTCTCATCTCTGTACGGGCTCAATGTGTCTCTTTAGGCTGATTTTGAAAGAAACGCACTGATACCTTCCATTACCCCTCCAGAAGCCTGCAGTAATTGTGCCAAGATGTGCCAAGTAGCCATGAAGCCTACATGCCCAATATCCGCAGCCTAAGCACGGACACACATAAGTCAAGAATAGTCAAGACTATTACTGCTCATTTCATTCATTTCTCAAGAGCCATCTCGTTGTCTGGAAACGCGTTGTCTCTGTGACTTTTTAGGCCTGCACATTCAAATTTTGCTCACACATACACACCTTTCTTTGAGCCGCTACGGATCAGGCAGCTCTGCCAATGGTGCGCCCAATTGTCGCAATGCGTGGCCTTGCAAGAAACGGTGCCAAATTGACATTGTCTGCATTGAAATCTTGTTCCCATTGAGCCCTGAATCTACAATGACCAGACTGCGGCAACATGTGATACATTGGTTAAGGCAACGGCTGCCCAGCGAATCCACGGAAGAAACGAAGGAGAATCAACCTCGCGCGCGCTTGCCATAAAAGGATTCTTTTTTCAGATAGGGCCAGTGTTTCCTGCTATAGATATTGAAAGCCTATTGGCGCTTTGGCAACCCGAGTCCACCTCCTACATAAACAGCAAAAATCGTCCCATCCATCAAACACCAGCTTTGATCATTTTGGATGGGGCAGTCCACAAAAACATGCAACCCAATATGCTTGAGGCCGGGACCCGACATACCAAAACATCCCTAGCCTTTGCATAACAAGGTGCCATGCATCAAGTGCGCGTGCAATGCATGTGCAGTACGTGTGCAGCGCGGGTGCAGTGCGGGTGCAATGGGCGCGCAAGCCCGGTGAAGCTGAGATGAAGGTCCAATTTGATATTCGATAAGGAAAGGCGGGGGGGGCAGAACTAGGTAAACTTGGCGGCAACAAAATCAAGCAACACCTAAGAACAATTTGAATATCTCTAGATAAGGCAACCAACCTGTATGCAAATGTATTATATGTATTGGATTTCTTGCAGACCTCTTTGGTGGCACCCCTTGGGCATTGACCGATGGTACACCTTCAGGAACACCATCAACTCCAGATCTTCCTGGAATTGGGCCTCGCAATCTGAAGATCTTCCTCAATCTGCCTCAATCTGCTTCAATCTATCTCCCTCTGCATCTCTTTTCCTTGCTTTTCTTAGCTAATGCAAAAATGCCCCCCAAAAAACAAGCCACAAGCCTGCCAGCCCTCTTCAGAGATGGCCTGGCACGATCGACTCAAAGGAATGCAGAGGCAGATGAGGAGGCAGAACGACCAGATGAAATCCAGATGAATGAATTAATACCTGTAATACCGAACTATCCCCTCAGCAAAAATTACAAAGTCCCTGATCGCAGAATTGTCGAAATCAATAAGACAAACATCCGGGAAGTCCGCAAGCACCGAAGGTGCCGAGGCGTTTCTTGTGCGCACGCACGAACCGGAAGCAATTGCATGTGCTATTGAGCTTTAGCTTGGGGGAGCTATTTTTGCCCTAGGATCTTCTGTTTTTCCATGTCTTTGAAAAGGTCGTAAAATTGGCTAAGCTGCCAACGTAGATCCGGCACAGGTCCATGGGTCCAACATAGGCCCAACAAGATCATATATATGGGCCCAAGATGAGCCTAGCATGGTCCAACATAGCGCCCAGATAGGCAGGCTCAAATCTGCCCCCATTCAAATCAACATATATCTTTCAGTGCGAATATGGTTATATTATGTTATATTATGTTATATTACAGTATGTTATATTTTAAGCTGGTCGAAGGAAAAACACCACAGCCCAAAAAAGTGGAAATGTGTGCAATTTCTGTGCATGCGTGTCGTGTCATGTTCTCCCCGCCAAACCTAGATGGAACCTATGTTCAATGTTTATTGAGACAGTTAGGGTACCGTGCGTTGCTGGAACTCCCAAAGCAAGCTTTGGATTTTTTTTTTCAATCTTAGAGGTTTGTTTTGCAATGTTTCTATATGTTTCTGCTATTTTGGAAGGATTGGGGAGAGTCTCTTGAGCTTGCATTGATTGGGCCATGGAGGGGCTCATTTAGGGTCCAGATCAGTTTTGAAGTTGGGGGCTGATTTATTTTGTGTCGTTTGCATCAAAAAATGCAACAACAAAGCAAGAATCACGGTTTTGCTCACAAGGCAAGAAAAACACCAAACGTATCAAAAATAAGTCCAGCAGTGTCCCAGCATGGGCTACACGTCAAAACCTCCCAGCATGGAGTCCGAAATGGACACAAGTATAGCCTCAACTTAGTCTCAACATTCGCTAAACATTGCCCCAAACCCGACCAATGAGCCCAATATAGGCGAACAACAACCGGACAATAGGATTTCTGGGGGCGTCTTGGAACCGTGTCAAGTATATCTAGGATATCTAGAATATGTTTTATTTTTAGCTAGGCTTGACCAGGCTACAATGGTCTCACGAAGTTTAACAACACAATGTTACAGACAGAGCTTACATGTTCTACCCGATTCTACCCGATTCATCCCGATTCTACCCTGAGCAAATTCCGGCACGGGCAGTCGCGAAGCGACCAGAACATCGGTCGAATCGTCCCTTCTGCACAGCTTGCCTGATTCCGCGCCAATTCTTCCTGACAGTCGAAACCATACATATCTGGGCACTGCCTCAAGGAAAGTACAGCAAGCTAACCGTACTTTGTCAAGTCGAAAGGCATTTTACAAAGCCGGAGTTGAAGCGAAGTCGCATGCCACATGCCACAACAAAGTCGTGGATGGATTTCGAACCCAATTTACTTCAAGTTGTGGCACCGTCCTGGATTTCTGGAGCAATGGGCATCGTCGTGGTCGCCACATACTGAGGCAAGCGAGAATGAAGTAAACAAAAAAACGGAAGACGCTTGAACCACACGGATGTATAAGATACACCAAAGCCAAGGGCAAAGCAAATGGCTATAGCAAACGGCAAAAGCAACTGCTCTCAAAGAATTGCAAAAATCCTAATGACATCCAAATTGTAACAACAAAACAACAAAGCTAACACAAGGACGCTCAAAATCAAATCTAGGACCTCTAAATACCTCTAAATACCTCTAAATACCTCTAAGCCTCTACAGTAATCCTCTAAGATCCAGACCTCAGAGAGAGCCACCGGCAGCTCTGCCTGTAGAAACGGATGGTATGTTTTGCCCATTCCAATTTTGCCCACAGACCAACACTCTTGGCAAAATGGTATTTTGCCCTCACCATACTTTCCCCACTCAACACACTCTTCCGTCGCTACATACCCATAGAATTTAGTATAATATAGTTATGGTTCAAGCATAGTTACATCCTCTCGCTGACCTGCAAGATTCTCTAGTGAGGAACATGTTCTGAGAGCGACGCCACATGTTGATCTAGGCCTTCCATCCCAGCATTGTAGACCTGAACAAGTATTCAAACGCTTCACAGAATAACGGGTAAGACTTCACGGAGCATTCCGCAAATGCGGAACAACATCACCGAGATAGATACACATGAAACAACTCCGTTCAGGGGGAAACTCAAAATTTCAAACAAAGGGCTGTTTTTTTCCCTCTCTCCCTCTCTCTCCCTGGCCATGATAATAAATAATTACATAAAATACTACAAATATCATACTTCAAATACATATATCATATATATATATACACGTATATATGATACATATTAACTTTGAAATGTCTGTGCATGTCTTCGGCAAACATGTGCGTTTGCAGAGATTGAGGTGCTTGCAAAAAAGAAGCCAATGAGCGTCAAACCCACCTCAGGATTGCATGCAAATACGCGACAAATGTGCGGTAGAGCGGCGCCTGTTGGCTAGGGTGTGGGTTGGATCGGAACCGTAAGGAGACTAAGGATCTATGCTGTCTATGCTCGGATCGGAGTTGGATCGGAATCTAATGGCCGGATCGGAATCGTGGACGCAACCCCGCGGCCATCCCAACCATCCCGACCGTCCCAATCAACTGCCCCAACAATCGACCAATCGACCAATCCGACCATCCCAAACGTCCCAAAATCGTCCCAAAATCGTCCCATGTCCCAACCACCCAATACCTCCAAGCTGGCTCAACATATGCCCAACATTGCCCAACAACGGAAACACAGGCATTCAGAACAAGCACCTAGACGAAGATGCCTGTTCTCACTCTTCAACCAAGGGTTGCAAAGCCTGAATTTGCCCCAAAAAATCAAGAAGCCCTCAAAAGCACCTCAACCTAGCTCGAATGTGCTGCATCCTGCCTTGAAAGTTGCCCAATATAGGCCCAAAAATAGGCTTCACACTGGCATCAACAAAGCTTTGAAAATTTGGCGTGGGATCCAGCAGTTGAGTTCAAGATTGAACATCTTGAAATTTCAGTTTGGGTAGGGCGTGCATACCCCTTGTCGTCACCATCCTACACCCTTGTAACATATTGTAACATCTTGTAACCATGCTGTTCATCCCGTCCATCCCAACTGCCCCAACCATTCCGGCACTATATTCAGCCCCCAAACAAGCCTTCAAGAAACCCCAAACACACCCCGAGCTAACCCAAAAGAACAAAAGAAACCTGAAGGAAACCCTAGGCTTAATCTAAACTCCCAAACAACCAAAAAAATGCCCTTAACAAACTGTAAGCATACCGCAAATTTAAACATACCCTCATAGCACAAACGACCCCTCATCATGCCCCACTTGTACCCTAAACAAGCCCCAAACAAAAACAAAACAAACCCTAAATATACCCAAGCCCTAAATATACCCAAGGCAAACCCTAAGCATATCCGAATCATACCCTAAACATATACCCCAGACAAACCTTTATCATGCCCTAATCGCAGCCTAAACACACCAAAAAGGTCCAAAAAGAACAACACTTAAACAGAGGCTGAGCACGGTCACCGCGTGATTTGGAAACTATAACAGCGGATTTGGAAACTATAACAGCAGATTTGGAAACTATGATTTGGAAACTATGATTTGGAAACTATAACAGCGGATTTGGAAACTGGGAACAGCTGATTTGGAAACTATGATTTGGAAACTATGATTTGGAAACTATAACAGCGGAT
>Ga0126342_10009718_pt1 | contig 17235 bp, 15 predicted proteins | sample Cyp1metagenome_FD_92528 | JGI IMG/M metagenome (GOLD analysis project Ga0126342, IMG submission 92528) | Coral microbial communities from Lord Howe Island, Old Settlement Bay, Australia - Cyphastrea 1 metagenome | ecosystem: Host-associated > Invertebrates > Cnidaria > Coral ... | reverse complement strand
TATCCCAAAATAGATGGGGATATCCCAAAATAGATGGGGATATCCCCAAATAGATGGGGATATCCCAAAATAGATGGGGATATCCCAAAATAGATGGGGATATCCCAAAATAGATGGGGATATCCAGCCATATTTTTGGGATATCCCTCTATGTTTCGGAGCAGTCCAGGCCAATCCACGGAGCCTCAGAGCCAAGAGTTGCAGCCTGGGAGGCCTCGGATGAAGTCCATGGTGCAGGACTTGGGACATCTTGGGACCGTTGATATGAAAAACATCAGTGGTTGATGTTTTTTTGATGTTTTTTTTAATGAATTTATTTGTTTGTTGACTCAGATTTTGGATGACTTGAGTATTTTGCTGAAGAAAACATCCCGAGATCATGAGGTTAATACATGTCCCAGTTTGTGTGACTTAAAACATGGCTGGAAGACGTTTGGTGCGATCCTTTTCGCTATCTTTTACAACAGGGACATTGTGGAAATGGGCTGGATCACCAAGAATCATGAGAAAGTATAAACTAGTAACTAGTATACACTATATAAACTATATAAACTATATAAACTATATATAGTTTTATATATCAATTCTATATATCAATAGTATATCAATGATGACTATTGAGATTTGGCGAAGGGTTTCATCCGGATTTGCCCCGGCAGGATTATGAAAGAACCAACTAGGATCATATTTGTTTCAGAATGGGTTCCACTGGGATACTTTTATAGGACTTTTTTTTCATGTTTGGATGGGAACATATTTCTGAAATCTCCTGATTCATTTAAGATTTCCAGTAAGTTTTTCCGTCAAACTATATAACTCAGTCAATTTGGGAATGCGCTGGGCTGCAGGAGAAGAAAGAAGCCTCGGACAATGCGCGGAGGCATCGTCTTGCTGTCCATGTCGCGCCCTCAGAGGGGCACTGCGCATTGGATCGTTCCCCATGCCAAGGGCCAAAGAAGGTGGGTCTCTGAAAAATTTTTGGAAAACCAGATGATGCCATGTTTAATTATGGTCTTTCCCATTCAGATTGCCGTAAACTGGGTAGCCATGCCCCTTTCACTCGGACCCTACTGGCAGATTTTGTTGGGATGAACTTGTAGCCCCAGGATAAGAAGATGCTGGGCGACTGCGTTCGGTTGGTGGACTACATGTTCCAGGCGGACGGGTGTAGTGCAAATGGCTTTGTCTCAATGGGTTTGTCTCGAAGCGGGGCATAACCTCTGGCCATTCTACGTGGGAAAATGAGGACACACCGAATGATTTGTAGGTCCATAGGTGGACCCCGAAAAGGCCACGGCTTACTACTGCTCACGCCGATTGATGAACGAATCAAGAGGCAGTGCTCGGCAGGTCTCTAGTAGAATTTTGACACAGACCAAGGGCATCAGATCTGGTACAAACCCAGATGATGTAGATGGTGGCTATTCCGCTGTAATTTCCCAAGGCTTCAAAAAAAAGATTTGTCCGTCACCTTCCAAAAAAGGTTTCCCTTGGACATGATCGAAATCCAAAACGACTTGTCCAGTTCACCTGAGATGATCCCAGCAGTTGATCAAGGCCTCAGCAATGACTTTCCAATGGTTTTTCCATGGCTTCTTGGCTTCATAGAAGTCCTATTTCCCACTGGATGAGCTGCGGCCAGGCCTGCTTAGCCAAGGTGGTGATCAACGCTGGGGCCACAGATAGCATGGAGGTCACATATTGGATGTTCACGTTCACAGCCTCTTGTTCACGTTCAATCTGTTTTGGTCCAAGAAGTACTGGTTGAAGCGAAATTACGAATATCCATTCTATTCTTATTCTTTTGCTTATTCTTATTCGTATTCTTATTCTATTCTATATCATGCTATATTATATATACATAATCTTACATTATGTTATATATATACATTACATTATATTATATTACATTAAATTATATTACATTATATTATATTACATTATATTATATTATTACATTACATCACATTGCATTACATTATAGTATTAAAGTATCTTATATTAGTATTTATTATAGTATATATTATATTATATTATATTATATTATATGATATACATGATATATTATATGATATACATGATATATATTATATATAATATATTATATATTTATATTATATATATTATATATTATATATTATATATTTATATATTTATATTATATATATTATATATTATATATTATATATAATATATTATATATTATATATTATATATTCTATATTATATATTATATATTATATATTATATATTATGTATTATATATTATACATTATGTATTATATATTAGATATATTATATATTATATATATTATATATTATATATATATTATATTATATATGATCTATTACATGTTATTGTACATATTATTAAATAAAGACCTTGGGACATTCGTGGGTTTTCCCTTCGATACGTCGATGACATCGACTTCTGACCCTTCAGAGTGGCAGCCTAGGCAGCAGTGGAGTTCTTTCAGCGTGTCTGTGAGCCCAGTGGGTTTACAGTTTCCGAAGGCGACAGCTTGTCGTTCCAGTTTCGCTTCCTGTTGAAGCTTCGGAGAGACCTAAAAGACCAGTTTTTTTTAGTGGTCAGCATGGCATGTTTTGCGTTCCTAGGTGGACAGTTCCAGCAAGATGTTTTCCATCTCCGTTGCCTTTGGAGAGAAGAATATGGCACCTTGCCATGGAATGGTTTGCGGGAGGACCGCGTTTTTCACTTTGGGAATACCCTCTGGTAAACTAACATAACTATGGAAAATCACAATTTTTAATGGCAAAATCCACTATAAATGGCCAATAGCCATGTTAGTTTACCAGAGGGTATCATGAGCCAAAGCATCAGATATTTCCGAGATCTTTTTGTTGGGCCATGGCATCAGAGAAGGAACTTACTTTCTTTTAAGTGGCTTGAATGTTACAAAAGTTTCTGCCGCTCCACGAGAGTGGCAGCTGGTCTCCAATCACCAAGAGGAGAGAAGGACCACTGGGAACATAGTCCCCAGTCAACCAGCGGCACACCAAGGGTACTTACTGGAAGTGTCAGGAGGATGGCTTTACTGAGGGCATGAAGGTAAGCGTTCCCCTAAACTCCACTAAACTCTCTGGCATTCTATGGGATTCCATCAATTGGCTATGCTCTCACTTGGTCACGGTTAAATGTTGCAGGCACCCAGTGAAATCCACAAAACCTTCCCACCTCCAGGTGTTCGATCCGTGCCTCGAAGACTTCATTGAGATGCTGTTCAAACTCTGGCGCGCCAGCGTGCAGGTGTGGGCACATGGGACAAACGGCTGGAAAGGCCCATAACTGCTGCTTGCCATCAGAACATGGGATCATTTTTCCATGGGGGATTTTCCATGCCAGGTGGTGAACGGCATTCCCTCTTTGCTCAGCGAGGCGCATTACGTCGTGAGCACAGACGTGGGCTGCAATGGTAGTAATACACAGAAATGCCGTGAAATATCATCCAAGTTGGAGTTGGCAAGTGGTTGGCAACTATTTTTCCCGCATCAACTGTGGTGTCCAGTTGAGGGATTTTCTTGGCAGTTTCGGGGTACTCTTAGACAATGGACTAGGAGACTGGCTCCAGGAACATCACAAGAGCTCAGTTCTTTGGCCAGCATGTCATCCATCCGGTCATGCAATCAGCAGTCCAGAAGCCACAAAACTTTTCACCCTCCATCGTGACTTAACCCAACTGAACCCCCAAAATCCCAAGATGGATGGTTTATGATGGTTTAATCCTCAGAAGGACCACATCTGGCCCAGTGCCGTAGTCGTTGGATGGTCTGAGGAGCCCGTAAAAAAAGTAGTAAGTGGGCCAAGGCCAAGCATTTAACCCATGCCGTGGCCAACTCGCAAACTGTTTGGGCTCCTGAGACGGGTTGCTGGACGTTGCCGGGCTCAACGGGTGTGTGGAATGGCTGAAAAAATGCGTGGTTGATTGCTTTATCACCATTTTCATCCATTTTCTCCATTGGAAAATGCGAGGGGCAGGCTTAAATCTCGAGGAAATGTGAGGTTCAGCAGAGGTTTGGTGATTGTGATCAGGCCTTCTTTTCAGCATCGACGTACGCAGCGATGCCAATGACATGATGGCTTTGTCTGGAAATCGGGAATTCAAAATTCCAATGGTTTATCATCTTTTCCCCAATAAGTATATATATATATATACATACATAGATATCTTATTCTATTTTGGTGTTAAATTCCACCATTTTTAGACATAGCCTGATAAGTCAGGTCGAGAGCATTCTCAACAACAACTGGCAGTTCAACCACTACACAGCAGCTGTGCGTGAGAGGCACGGATTGTTGGTGACTTCAACCCTCTTAAAAGATGCCTTTTTTTTTGGTAACAGCCTAAAAAAAAATTGAATACTGCAAGGCTAAACCAGGATTTCTGGGGGTTCTTGAATATTGGGATTAGATTTCTATATCCCTTTTGGAGTTCGGTAAGACATCGTAGAACATTGCTGAACGAAAGTCTGCTAGTCGTGATGCTTTGGAATTGGCGGGCTTGGAAACGCATGATCTGCAGGATTCAGGCAGACATCAACACGGCACAGGTGGGTTGCAGAGCGGAGTTGCCGCCAGTCGAGCAATTTGCAGTGAGTCATTCATTTTGAGGGTTTCTGTAAAGGGGGGTACCCCAAAGCAGATGGTTTATAATGGACAATCCCATTAAAATGGATGATTTGGGGGTACCCCTATTTTAGGAAACCTCTATTTTGAGGCTATCCAGTTTTGACAATTTCTTTAGCAGATAGGGATTTGTTCAATGCTGAACTCAGGACTACCGAGAAGTATCGATAAGTGATGCTCTTTGATTTTCAAAAAGCTGAGCAGATTTTCCACTGGTTCTGCTGCCAGAAATTCTCGGACAAACACTTCGAGATGTTCCGTCGCATCCATGACTACGGCAACAGCTTCGGAGCCTAGCAGGAGCAGTCGACCAAGCACAAAGGGATGTCACCTACTCAAAACTGCCAGAAATGCGGAGAATGCAATTTTTATGCAACAACTTTTTTTCTGATTTTGACTCGGAACCTTGGGATGATTCAAGAAAAATCGCGACGCTGCTCCGCTGTCAGATTGGGATGAGAAGGCCTATGTGGCAGCTGCCAGCGCCCAGGAGTTTTCTTTTGTGGGCGGGAAGGGGTTGGAGACTTGACGGGATGCTTTTGTGATTTTTTCAGAAATCCATGGTGGATTTTCGTAAACCTTCCATGTTGATCCATGTGGGTATATTCCCAATTATAGCCATTTAATAGGGATAATGATCATTAACCATTGGGTGTAGGGGTACACAACATTTTCAGACAAACCCATGTTTCATGATTCTTCCATCGAATCTTTCAACAAATGATCATTAGGTCCTCGCGCCAGGACCTTGCTTCTGAGATGAGCTTGATGAGAGACTTCCAGGCCCCGCGTATGTTGCGTGTTTTGTGTTGGTCTCTATTACTGGCAATGCTGATCACATAGATTTGATATAGCCATGATTTACCCATCATGTTTGGAATAGGTGAGGATGTATCCATACTTCACCAGGATCATCATGGCATTGTGCTACTCCTTTTTTGTGTACAGTGATGGCTTCATCATGCCAGTGTGATCAGGCAAAAGCATTGCTATTAGACAATATATCAATACCGTCAACATGGATAAAATTACGTATTCTTCATAATGAGTATGTTAGGAGATATAGCAAGTTGAGAAAATAGTAAGTATAGTAACAATCATTGAGATAAACATAGTTACAAGTTAGTACAGTATAAGATATAGTATCATAGAATTGGATGATGGGAAAATTTACAGGAAACCCCTATATTTGATGGTAAAAACCATGGTTTCCTGTAGATTTTCCCTTAAACCAATCCATTGATAGTAGCTCAACTATTTTGAGTTTCCTCATTTCCCTTGCTTCTCTGCTCTTGGGAGCTATCTTGGTGCTCAGTCCGACCTGGATAAGTACAAGCAACACCATCACGTGGGAGAGCTAAGTTAGCAACTGACAACACGGGGTCAACTCATTGGTTTAGAAGATATAAAGGGTCAAAACATGTTGAACCATTTCTTTTCAACACTTTTAAAAGAAATGTTTTCCTACGAATTCTGGGTGGCTGGGTATATCAAGCTTAACCAGAGAAATGGATCGCCATGGAACGCACAGCTGGCTTTTGAGTGATGGACATTGAATCGTTACTTTTGAGTAGAACAACATAGAACACTTGTTTGAGGAACCACAATGGTGTTTCACGGGACGCAATTGAAGCGGTCTTCCACACAGGAGTAGAAGCTATCCACTGACACTGGGGCAGAACTTACCATTTCACAGCCCTGAAACTGCGAATGGAACCTCGAGAGACCTGGGTTCGAAGATTTGTTCAATTGGAGATGGCCAGTTTTTGGGGGTTCCATGCGCTGAATCGGGAAATGCCGACCCGCAAGGGGCCCCCATGGCGCGCTGCTCCCAGGTTGGAATCATCATGATCAACGGCAGCAACCTGCGGGAAAGCGCGGGACCAAAGATCCGGAAAGTGGGCCATTCTTCCCAGCGAAAAAAGGTATCTGAAAGACTATGAACACACCCCCGGGGTTTCTACCTGGAGATGTTCACATCATTCCAGGAATCATTCCAGGAATCATTCCAACATCTCCAGCATCTCCATCTGTGCCATCAAGGCCTCCAGCCAGTGCCCAAGGAGGGTCTGACGGCCATGAAGCGCGGCCTGGAAGACATCGCGCGAAAGAAGTGCGAGGTGGTGAAACGACGCTTCGATCAGGCCAACAAGGTGCCAATATGGGAATGGGATGTCGGAGGTTGGAGGTGGGATGGCTGGTGATCTCTCAACTTCTCAACTTTGGGAGAAAAGAACATGCCTTTGGCCTTTGGGTTTTTTGGGTCCAACTTGGATAGGGCTTGTTTTCCACTATCCAAACCAATGTGGAGATGTTCATGTGCTCAGCTGCAGGGATATCACTGTAAATTCAGTGCCATCAACTAAACAGGGCATTTTTGACCATGGTAATCTGGCAATGGTGGGATGGCATGGGATGGACACGAGGTCTTCGGGTGTCCGGTTCAATGCCGGTGCCGATAGAAATTTCTGGCTGAGGCCTTGGATGTTCGGCCAACGAGCCTCACAGCATTTGCCGATTACATCAAGGTGCGCTGCCATGAACCTCGGGAGATGTTTTGTTTGATGTTTAATGGTTTTGGGTTTACGACAATGCCATTTTTTTTTCTCGCAATATCACCCCCAAAACATGGGGTGCGTTGTAGAAAAGCGGATCTGAGTGATCTCGATTGTCATGGCAGTTCACTGTTCAATGCCATGATTCATGAACATGTATATCACGGTGACAACCATCAAGAAGATCAGTTTGCTGTTGTTGTTGCTGGTGATGATGATGATGATGATGATGGCGATCTTCATGATATTGCCCTTTCAGCCAGTAACTTGGAAGTCGAGCGACTTTCGCTGGGATGGCGATGGACAGGCCTTTAATGAGATTAAGAACCTGGAGCCAGAGTTGGAAGAAGCACGGGAAGAGGTGCGAGTTGGAGCCATGATCCAGCATCAATGATGGCAACAGGCCACATATGGCCACATGGCTCTTGAAAATTTGGGAGAACCCCCCCTAGATTCCCTAGATCTATTGGTTAATCATCACTATCCAATAATTTCATCTAATTTTGCTATAGCTTGGGAGGCATTTCCCAGTTTCAGCCACGCTCAGATACGAAACATATCCCGTCCCAGCACTTTGCCATGTTTTCACCATTTTTTACACGGAGCTAACAAAATAACACAACAAACACTGGTATGTTTTGCTTTCAGGTGGAGTCGATGTACCAGCTTTTGCGGCAGTACAACGTGCGCGTTGGTGGCACGGAGCGCCCTTGGCCCAGGGTCGATCAAGTCAAGTTGATCACCCCCCAGCTGATCGTTGGGTCATACCCAGAAGATGGCCCTTTAGCTGCGTGAACCAATGGAATTCAGGGTACTGGTACCCAATTTTCATAGCCATTCCAATCATGCCAAGCCCTTTCAGGAGCTGGAAAACTTGGAGTTCCTGCAAGCCAAGGGCAGCGAGTTTGCAGAGCGAAAGCTGAACGAGGTCGCGGAGGATGACATGTTGGGATGGCATGCATTGTTCTGGATAACTCGTGTTGCGACTTACTGCGATCTGACTGGAATGATGGTCACAAGGGGTATGTTCCGTTTGTGGGTCTGGACCTGAAAATGGGGGGAACATCATCATTATCTGGTGGATTTAGAGGTTTACCGGTGTGCAATTTTCCAGACCTCCCGATATCATCGGGATGTATGAAAAATGGTCTCACCCTGAATGCATCCTGAATTGTCGCCGCTCGCTTTGGCTGTTGATGTTCCTTTGTCCTTGAAGGCCGATGCCTACATCCGGGAGAAGCAGGATGAACAGGTGGAGAATCTGAACGCAGCGCCTTGGAAGAACTTGCGGAAGCTGGTGGGAACTGAGGTGATTTCAACGCCGATACCTGGGGGAATATTGCAGATAGGTCAAATTGAAGCACTTTCAACATGTTTCAACAAGAAAGAGGGTTGCCTCATTTTGGGACAAGCCTTACATAAGCAGCACTGCCAGACTGCTTATGTTTTACGTACCAGAAGGGCAATTTCTAGCTACAAGCGGGTTTGTAGCCCAGATTGCATGGTTCTAAGAGGTACAGTGCTGGCCGGAAAATGCAGCAGTTTCCCCCGGCTCGGAGCCTGCAAGGTCTCTCAGATGGCTGAAGAGGACGCGAAGAAAATTGTGGAGCAGTGACCTGGTTGATGACTTGCAGCTTGCTGATCTCCTCAACTTTGCAAAATATGCTCAACTTCGTAAAATGATGAATATTTTTGGACCCGGCAAAATATTATATATATATATATGTATGTCTGTCTGTATAAATATGCAGATTTTGAGGCGTCAACTTTGAGTATTTAGGGCCCCACTTACTAAGTCAGCCTTCAGCAGCCTCATCCACCATAAGCTAGCTTCGTAAAGAGGTGGGCATCATTGGTGACCATTCCCTCGGCTTTCATTGCTTCGTGTGCCATCACAAGACATTTCAAGACAATGATTCAGTGGTTCGACGGTGCCATTTTTTCTGATGGCCGATTCACCTGCTTACCATGGTTTGAGAGACATTTTTATTGGTTCCCAAGGGCCGGTAGAAGAACACACCCTGTTTAGTGTGTCGCAGTGAAACATCCACCATTGAGGGTTTCCCTATGGTGCCTTTGGGGGGGGTTGTCATTGTCATCCACAGGTCGATAGGAAGGCATATTTCGAAATGGGAAGAAATACCACTAGATGCAATCACAGCGCAATCACAATCAGACGCCATTGATCTCAGCAAATCCTTTTAACCTCTGGGAAGTGCACAGAAAACCCTGCGCTTGAAAAAAATCCGGCTCGTGTTTGGATGTGATCTTGCGGAAGTCTGCCAAAGTCACTGCTTCTGTGCATGCCTTTTCTTTCTCTTTCTCTCTCTGTTTATTGAAACACGCGATTCTCGATTTGTTTAGGACACCAGATCAATTTTCTGGATGAACTTCAGTTCCTAGAGCTGGTGGTTTGAGGGTTTGCCACGTTTGCCTAGGTTGCGCTCTGGATGCTTCGTGACGCTGGACCGTACCCGGGGAGTTGCGGTTTCAGAATATGACCAGGGTAGACACCTTGCAATTTCATGCAATTTCTATCACAACTTGAGGATCCCAGCACTGATGGATGGATTGCATTGATGGCATTGCAGCATAGTCAGGTTAGCAGTTGGTCTTGAGCAAGTCTTGGGGACGGGCCACATTTAATCATGGTCCAGTTTCAACATCGACCTCCCTCAGACCGTGGATGACTCAGAAAGTTTGTGACCAGTTTGCTCTCAAGACTAGAGAATAGAAAAGTGAGGCCACATCAAAATTTGCTGGGGATATGTGACATGTGTGTATGTAAGACTATATTATACAACGTGGCCCCCCCAGTTGTAAGTTGATTTAGAACCCCCATTAACTCTATAGTTATAAGCATCATAAACCATAGTTATTGGAGTTATAACCAACTTAGCTATGTAGGGAGGGCCACTTTGTATGTGATGTTGTAGGATTTTTATCCAAGTGGCACAATCAGATTCAACATGCCGACACACTGGCAGCCCAGTGATAAGTTGGTTGATCAATCCATACACATTTTTTCTTATGATTTATATATTTTCCAGAGATCGAATATTTAGTTTAGTTTGTAATCAGGTGAGCAGTGTTCAAAACCCCTATTGGTTCATGAGTTCGGGGAATTCTACTACATTCTGCTGCACTAGCCTTTCTACATGGAGGTTTCCTAAAATGGGGGTACCCCAAATCATCCAAACTACATTCCTGAAATCAATCATGGAACCGCATGCCATTCCTAAAGTCCACTAACATGGCACCAAACTAGGATCTCCAAATCTATTGAAGTCTCCGTGTCAAGCGCCATTGGAAAACAACGCTGGCTAACATGGAAGTTTCAATTGAACCCTCAACATGCGGGGTTCTATGTTGATATGAAAAGTGCCCAACACTGTCCAAACATCTCCAAATTCACCAGGCCTGATGTGCACTAACATGGCACCTGCCCTGCACATATCGCACTCATATATTTTAACATAATATTTGATTTGACCTTAACATGGAACTCGCTTTTATTCTCTTTTTGTTTGTTTTTAATGTGACTTTTCGGGAGAGATTGGAGCATTTTCGTATTGTATCTATGGTGACGACTGGGGATCCCCGACTTAAGAAACCCACGCCAGGGCCACCTCCAAACGCCCGAAGTGGTCATGGAAGAGCTTGGGGCTATCCAGGTGCTGTTGGTGGATCCAAACATCCTGCTCCAACTATTGTTATGTTACATAATGTGTCCAGAATATCTTGATTAGTTGGGGATTGTCACATAATCCATGAATTCCCGTTCTTCACCAGAATTTTCTTTGAATTGGATATGTTTTTCCGCCAAAAAGCCTGCGATTCTTTGGGAACATGTTTTTGAACAAATACTTTTTTGGTGCTAAAAAGGCCACACTTTTTGGACACGGTGACATCTTGGAATCTCTGAATCCCACAGCAATACAGCACAATTCCATCCTGGATTATCAGCTCCTGGAAGCAGTCGGTTTCTTCCGGACTCTTTGCGACCACAGCGTCAGGCTTTAGTGAGCAAACTGGAAGAAAAGGCTTTGAACTACAACGAGTACCAGGCCGCGGACCCCACGTTTTTTCATGGTTTATCCTTTTCCGCACGAAAATGGCCAAAAGATTGGGCTTGTTTCCATTTTTTGAACAAACCCTACTATCAGGTACTGTTGGTAGTGATATCCCATATTATATCCTTCATTATACCTCATTTAGACCCATAATATGCCAGGGCTCTTTGCCATTTTGATCCATATCCACGAGCGGTCCGCTGACGGCAGCCCTGTAAGGTGCTTCTGTACGTTCCAGTCCCATTCGAGTTTGCGGAGGTTGACAAGGCTGTGGACGCTGCCTGGGAAAGCTGGAATTGCAGATCCATGGAAAAGATTTGAACACTGGAGACATCTTAATTTTAATGATCTTTTAAACATGTTTTTTTGATATTTTTTGGGCTAAGTACAGACATGATGTGTCCGATGTGTCCGATGTGTCCTGACTTCTGCTCAGAGCACAGAACTTCTGACACCACTGGGAGGCCAAACAGCTTTTTGCGGAGAAATTGAAGTTGTGGACCCTGGCCAGTGACTGGAAGGCAACTGAATGCCATGCCGGGTCGGGTCAGTGAGTCATGCAATGGATCCAACCCACAGAGGCCGGGGCCCCGGTGTGCCAGGACCAGTATGACACGTGGAAGCGCGACGACATTTGGCGGAAGGACGAACATTCCAAGTTCAACGTGGAAGAGATGAACAAGAAGGTGGCATGCCGTGAGAAGTCGTTCCCCTTCCAAAATCGGGAGGTCGTTCCAAAGAAGACATGGTCCGAAAAAACCGGGAACATTTTGAACATTTTGAAAGGAGCAAGAAGTTTATCCGTACTCTTTGACGGTGCTGTGCCATCATCCATTTGGGAAGGTCCTGGAGTTCTCCAAAACTGCATACCAGCTGACGTCGGAGGGCCTGTGCCAATCCGGGAAGTTGATGGTCAACATTGGTCAACCCTTGTGAGTTCATGACTTGTTTGAAAAACACAAGGGTTGAGTACAGGATTTTTGGACGCGGGCCGCTGGTTGTGAACTTCGCAGCTGCGATTCTGAGGCGCAGTCTGGAAGGTGACAAGGTCGCTCAGGATATTAGGACTGGAGATGGTCATTTTTTCCGTGACTTTTGGCCACTTCTCCAATTTTCATGGCTTTTTTCCTGCTTCGGGTGGGGGAACCCCAGTATCATTTTATCATATTTTAATCATCTCCGGAGACCGGGACGTGGTGGCAAGGACGCAGATTGATGAAGTGAAGAGCAACATGCCCTGTATCATGGACCTGGGCAATCCTGCGCTGAGGCGAGGGCGATTTTTTTGGGTTTGTGCAGCCAAAAACTATTGGGTCTATTGGGAATATATGTGACCAACGTCAAATGAGGAAAAACAAAAAAGGTCATGGCAGCCTGACTCACAAGTGTTTGGCTATTGGTTGGCTGTTTCAACCATGGTTGGCTGTTTCCCCATCCCAAGCTGGAACCATGACCTCACGATCTCCTGCAGGGATCGACATCACGCAAAGATCAAGCAGGAACCGGCGTACTCGCGGACATCACCAAGATATACCAAGATGACAAAACATGGGGACATAACCAACAAAGACTGGAACTTGTATATTGGGCATTGGGAGAGCCATGGTGTTTTGACAAATTCTTGGGAAGCCAACAGGTCATCCTCGGTTTTATGTGGTGTTTTTTTCTCAGGGGAAGCCGCTCGGTTCATGGGTCGTTCCAGATTTCTGCCCTGCGCCAGGAGATTGAATGGAAGCATCCATCGTCTCAGCAGGTGACCCTGAACTCATTGATGTCACACAAGGTCTTCGACAAGAAGGCGATCCGTCAGACTGCAATCCGGAGTGGAAGCGGCAGCTCCCCCCACGGCCGCGCTTGAATGATGGGTTTTGGCAAGGTGAATCATCCTCCAAAACACGAGCAAGTTCAGGTTTGCGAATCATGATGATTGAGAAGATACCGCCCCCCTGACTATGGTTACTGTAATATATGTAATATGATTGGGGATGATATTGGGTATTAAATTTTAGTAGGGATTTATCCACTAGTAGAATCCTACTATATATATATATTATTATATATAATAGTAAATACCACCCTAAAACCCCACTTTCTCACATTGGATCTAGTCATTCTTGGGATCCCAGCAGTCTGCTGTTTCTTTCCCAGATAGAAGAATTCTCATAGGAGGATGTTGTTCACTTCATGATCATACATGAACAGGCATATATGACATACTGATATACCGCATATATATATAATGTATATTATATACATGTGTATACTTTATATGTGTGTATTATGTACATATATATATATATATATACATATTCGGGTACCTATGTACATATATATATATATATATCATGTATATATATATATATGATATATATATATATATATACATGATATATATATATATATATACATGTGTATACACATCATGGTTGATGACATTTATTTCTCACATTTGGCAAACATCATCCACTGTTCTTCCCTCCCTCCGAGACTCACCAGGAATTCATTTCGGAGATCAGTGGTATCGCTAGTGGCGAGTTTGCCCTCGAACAACAGCTCCAAAAGGCGCGCGGAGGAAATCAGTTGGGTGTGGCTATCGCTCAGAAAAACTCAACAATGGCCCAATGGCTAGTAATTTGATAGCAACACCCAATGGCTCAATAATAGTTGGGTGTTGGCTAAACAATTGCCAAATTGGCTAACATGTTGTTTTTCTCTTTTCTGTTAGCCGAAATGGCTAAAACACGAGGATAGCTCATGTTTCTAGTGTTTTGATGGTCAACACTGCCACTCAATATTGCAGTTACCTGAATGGGACAGCCTTCAACGATCACTGCGGATTTGAGCCCCACCACTGGTGGCCACAATATATGCCCCATTGATGTGTTACACTACGCACTTCCAACGCCGAGAAAATCCTGCGCTTTATATCACCACCAGTTCGCGAAAATTGAGGTCAAAGACTTCTAATTTTCAGGCCCAGCCACACATTTTGAAACCTGAACCATCCAATTTTTGGTGTCCCTGAATTAAAACCCATGCGCATAATATGGGGGTTTGAATGGTCATCCATGACTTGGATGATTTGGGGGTTCCACCCGGACTTAGGAAATCTCCATATAGAAAGATAGTGGAATTCCCCGAACTCATCAACCAATAGAGGTTTTGAACACTGCTCACCTGATTTCAACCCATGCCCATATGGAGGTTTCCGAAGTCATGGAGGTACCCCTAGTTCTCATCCAAATTTTTAAAAAAATAAGATTTTTCCACTACACACCATCCAGCTATTGGGGTACCCCCATGATGGAAACCCTACATATTCTTGAGATTTCTTGAGTCTATTGCCATATATAAACCATATTTCTTGGGAGTTTCCACTATAAATTTGGGAGATTCCACTAATGTGGGTAAAACAATGCCATAGACCACCCATTCGAGAATGGTTTGAATCCCACCTATAAAAATGGTGATGACTGGGGTATGGTGCAGATGGCATTGTTTTACCCACATTACTTTATTAATCACCATTAATCACCATTATTAAACATTATTAAACATCATTAACCATTATTAAACATCATTAACCATCATTAACCATCATTAACCATCATTAACCATCATTAACCATCATTAACCATCATTAACCATCATTATTTGTTGCCATAAATGGCGTTTAGCCATCCTTTGATGACCCAGGTAGTGGATGCCTGGGCAGATTTGCTCCTGCCCATCCAGCAACATCGCCGGGACCGTTTTTTAAGCGAAAAGATGTCGTTGCGACATGTTCAGCTGCCAACCTGCAGCTTAAACAGTTGAGCGAACATGGGAAACAATATGTATGTTTATATATATATATATAATTTAGCATGATCAATAGGTTAGTGAAATATTATAATTTACCCATATATATATATAAACTATATTCTGATGACCTAACACTGGTCACACTATGTCACTATGTCTCAGCAGTGACTTTAAGATTCAACTTTTCCACTTCCACTTTGCTGACCATCTGAGGGCTGGGCCCGCTGGCGATTTAAGATTCAACAACCTTTCATGATTTAATTTTTTTTATTCTAAAAAACTCACCCCACATTACATATCATAAGATGGTTATTTAATTGTTTTACATCATGGGAAATGGTATAATACATACTTTACTGGTAAGTTATCCATAAGATGGTCAATTCATTATCATGGATCTTATGGATGGTAAATTATCCTTTATCTTTTATTGTTTATGATCCAATTTCGATGGTCATACCGCTGGTCATGAATGACTCTACGGACGGGGGGCGCGTTCTGTGCCGTGCTCCCCCAGGAGCAGTGGATCCTGGGTGATGTTAGTGACATCATCACCCAGCTGGAGGACACATTTGGACTGGGATCGGAATAGTGAAGTTGGATACTAAGTTGGTTTCTAAGTATAAATCATAGAATTGGATGATGGGAAAATTTACAGGAAAGCCCTATATTTGATGGTAAAAACCATGGTTTCCTGTAGATTTTCCCTTAAACCAATCCATTGAATAAAAAAAAACTGGTACTGGTACTATGAAAAGATACTAGTACCAATGTACTCATACTAGTTAGATACTCAGTTGGATACTGGTACTGGATAACCCCCATGAAAACTATCGTTATGAGATGTTATAAGTATCATAGTTGCCATAATTGCAGTAAAAATGCACCAACTGAGCTATCAAAAACGGGGGCCACATTGACATTTTCGAAAGGATTTCCCACATGGCAACGATCAAGGACCATTCGGTCCAGATTCAGACGATGATGGGGTAGGGAATCCTGTGGATTCGGAGTGGATCATGGATGAGAGGATCAATGTTAGAAACTGCGATTCGCGATGGTATCGAATGATGGTGAATGATGGTGAATGATGGTTAATGATGGTGAATGATGTTTAATAATGGTGATTAGTGGTGATCACTTTTTTTGTTGGGACATTGAGGTATTCATTTTACCTTAGGCGCCTAACAACGACCCAGAGGCATCTATATTGGTGATTTTGGTGACATGGTTAGCACACACACACACACACGAAAGCGAATGTGTCCTGTATCATGTAATATCTCTCAAGTCTCTCTCTCTCTCAATATACATATACATAGACATCATAGTCACTGTATACCTATATAATCATATATACACACATACGTATATGTAAAAAGGGACAAAAGTGCAGACCCAGTGGCTGTAGAAGCTGTGGGGCCAAACCAAGAAACCTGGCCTAGGTCACGTTTTGTCCGCGACATTCGACACAGTGTGGAGATCTGGGAACAAAAGATCAGGTGCCCAGGGTGGCTAAGTCACCCGAAAAATGAAGCGAACAGGGCCGGCTGGAATGTTTTATTATAGGCATTAATGGTATCTAATGGGATTTTATGGTGGTTTAATGGGATCTAATGGGATTTTATGGTGGATTTACTGGGCCAATAGCCTATTTTATTATAGGCATTAATGGTATCTAATGGGATTTTATGGTGGTTTAATCACGAAAGCTAGCGTCAGCTAGCTGGAGTCTTCTTGCTTTCCCAAGGACATCACGTGATTTTTCACGTGAAAGGGGCCCCCCCCCTCCCCCCCCCACCACCACCACCACCACCACCACCACCATCATCATCATCATCATCATCATCATCATCATCCTCACCGTCGTCGTCCTCGTCGTCGTCCTCGTCATCGTCATCGTCATCGTCATCGTCATCATCATCATCATCATCATCATCATCATCATCATCATCCATCATTCATCATTCATCATTCATCATTCATCATTCACCATTCACCATTCATCATTCATCATCATCATCATCATCATCACCATCATCATCATCATCATCGTTATTCAATTACAATTTATCATTATTGGCAATTATTGGCATTATCACGAAAGCTAGCGTCAGCTCGCTAGAGTCTTCTTGCTTTAGCAAGTATTCCGGGGCTC
>Ga0126342_10009717_pt1 | contig 17235 bp, 12 predicted proteins | sample Cyp1metagenome_FD_92528 | JGI IMG/M metagenome (GOLD analysis project Ga0126342, IMG submission 92528) | Coral microbial communities from Lord Howe Island, Old Settlement Bay, Australia - Cyphastrea 1 metagenome | ecosystem: Host-associated > Invertebrates > Cnidaria > Coral ... | reverse complement strand
TGAATGAAACAAAATTCGATGGCCCGAAGGCTAGACTTGGAAGACCGTTTTTTTGTTTTTAATAATTATGTTATTTATTTACTGAATATATTATTCAAATATTGTTTGATAAACTGTGTGACAAGTGACATGTGAGTATCCAGACAACATTGGCAAGATTTTTCACAATATAGTTTCTGAAAATTCAATATAGTTTCTATATAGTTTCAGCTGATATCATTATAGGTTCTGAAATTCCAAAGTGTATACGTCACAAACTAGCTGATAAAGAGGCCAGACCGGGCCCTAACATCTATGGCATCTATGGCATCTATGGCCATGACAAAAAAAAGGCAACGTCCCACGACACTTGGTTCACAAGTTGCATCCTTGAGCTGCTCCAGGATATGTCCAGGAAGGCAGGATTTGGCAGCCTGGTGTAACGAATCTAGCCATCTAGCCATAGAAATCTATTGTGACAGTCTCAGCGTAAAATTCCCATGGAGTATGTGATCATGTTCCACAGATGTTCACACATGCTCACAACTGCTTGTAAGTTTTCACAGATGGATAGCATTGCATACAGCTAGTAGCTAGCGTAGCAAAGATACGCTAACCGAAAGCAGTCATCATGCTGACACCTCAATAGCAGTCTTCAAGTCAAGCGCATCATGAACACTCTGCAGAATCCTGGCACTCAATGGTGGATGAGAAAAAGGGCAAACAAGCCGCATACCACAAAACATGCCACATTTTGCAGGTCACAGCCAAAGCGAAATTCTCAGGAATTTCTCCTATCTTAGATTGCTATTACATATTGTACATCATACATTGTACATTGGACATTCTTGGACATCATTCACATTACTGGACTGGTAATTGAGCCAAAAATAGCAAACAGCAAACACATCAAACACATCAAACGCAAGGGTCAACATTTGGAACCTTCGACATCGACGCTTCAACGAAGCCTCAAATAGTTCTCAAACTCCAGGATCAAGCGGCCAGAGTCTCCATGCAAGTATGGCTCCTGCGGAACAGCAAGTCTCAGCTCCTTAAGTCCTTGGAAAGTGACTAAAGATGACTAAAGTATACGACAGTGGCTGACTTCAAGTATCTTCAAGTATCAAATTAGAGTCACTATGTCACTATGAGTAGAGCAGCCACTTCAGCATCGTTGTTGAAAACCACAACTTCGAGTTTCATCCTTGGTGATGGAGCGCTCGTAGGAGGCTAAGCGCTCCTTCGTGATGCCATGGTCGTTGAGCACCTCAAACTCGTAAACGCATTGTCTGTCGCATCAACATTGCTGTCTTTTAAACACGTTTTCCAAAGAGGTTCTTTCAACACACAATGCATGTGTAGAAAATCATAGAAATAGGATGAAATAGGTATAGAAGCAGATGCAGGTATAGATAATAATTATATAGATATTGGATATGGATACACCTAGAGATAGTGATGTCGATGCAGATTACTTATATTCTATGTGATATTCTATGAATAGGATAATGTCTTTGAGCAATTCACCAGGCGAACAAAAACAAGATTCATGCTCGTTCATGCTGATTCAGGCTTTCAGACGATACATCTTTTGCAGCGAGAACATTGCATAGTCGCTGAACCTTCCAATACTCCTCCATCTTGCCGCCAGTTCGGAGGAAGGCCAGCAACGCCTGAAGCACAAACGAAAGATGCAGCTTGTCTTCCACAATTTCCACTATGCTTTTGGAATCTGGATGCTAACCGGATGTGAAACGCTGCTGTCTGAATTTTCCGGGCCTTGCAAATGCCGACATCATCGGGTGTGGTGTTGTTGTGAAGCTTTTGATGCCACCTTCGCAGCATGGACAAAGAGAGGTTGAAGATCCAGCCATGGACAAATTCCGCTGATACCGCGGTTTTTTCTGCGACCCTGGCTGCTCGTAGAAGTGACCCGCTGTCTCTGGAATCTTGTTCCTGTGCCTGCCGAGAATTGCTATGCTCCGAAGACCATGAAGACCAAAAAAATGTGAATCAATTCTCAAGGCAGGGAAGCCAGCAGCCCTGCGAAGCTTTGAACGGCTTGGGCTCCGGCATAATATGCAAGATCTCATCTCGAATCTGCTGACCCTGATTGCCACCTCCAAGGATCTCCAAGGCACAGACCCTCACCTGATCTGCATAGTCCCTCCACATGTTTCTGGGTTTCAATTTGCACCTCTGCCAATGGTCGCAAGTGTCCATCTTGCCCAAAGACGAATGTTTGGGTATTCCTGCAACACCAGTGCAACTGTCAGCTGCCTTGCGCCACTAAATGGACCTCATATGACCTCATAATTTGTGGCAGACACCAAACAGATTGGAATTTCATGGAATTTCACCCTCCTTCCAGACGCTGCAAATCTTGTTGGCCTGCAGTGGGAGGAATTGAACAGTGCATTGAAAAGAGTTCTATCAAATCATGTCGTACCTTCACCATCACTATTTCGCACATCCCACGACTAGGTCTCCCTAGCCAGTGCGTCAGTGGCTCCAGCCAGCTCGCGGGGCTTGGTGTTGTAATTGCCTCATCTCCAGAAGAGGTCTTTTCTTGTGCCAAGCTGTTCTTTCTGGGTGTTTGGATGAGATGGATGGGTTTTGGCCAACTGATCCAACTGTTTGCAGTTGAGAAACGCTGCCAATCCAGTAAGCGCATGTAGGAAAACCTGAGACTTGCTCAGATTGCAGGATTTCTTTGGTCCAGGCTATGTGACGTCTGGATAATATGTAAAAGTCTTCGGGGCCGCACCTTTGCCACACAAAAATCCAGCTCCAGATTTCATCATCCATCTCCTGGCGCCAACGGATACGCAACTTGCGCAAGCCTCACGGATTGTTCTGTCCTATGTCCTATGTTTCTGCTTTTGCATTCTTTTGCGACAACATCTTCCTATCTGAGTATAAAATCCTTGCCTCTGCTTTCGCTTCATCAGGATCAACAAGGAGGGACGAAGATGGTAGCCTGAGCAGTGGTCGCCAGTGGGTGCCAGCACCAGTGGGCACTGGATCCCTTGACGCTTTCCATGTCCTGATGGATCCTGATAGAGGTGTCCAATTTGTCGGCCTGGACCAGGACGCTCGTCGCAACGCCTCCTTGTTGAAGGTGGCATTCCAGGAAGGCATTCTCCTGCAGCAAGTGACCTCAACACCTGAACGTCACCTTGACTGAGGCGGCTGATGGCGGCTGATGGCTGCTGGGTGTAGCTTGGCGCCTCATTGCAGCTGGCCCTGAATCGCTCTTGCCAGCCCAGGCTTCAACGACCTGTCGACCTTGGCGAGGCTCGAGAATCGGATAGAACCTGAACTTCATTGGAATTCATCGGAATTCCATGGAATTCCCATTCTAAGACATGACTTCGCATGACTTGTTTGTGCTGTTTTTAATCTTAGTTGCCCCCCTTTATGTCAGTGAGTCCCAGTCACTTTGTTGTGTTGCCTGAAGCTATTTCCAGGCAAGTCACAGTTGTTGTAGCGATGCATCAGAGTCATGTGTCCCCACTGAGTTTCTGAGTCCATGATGAGATTCACCTCGAGTTCGTCAACACAAAGACCAACACGGTGCTGCACCCAGGATACCAATGAATTGAAGAAATGATATCTAATGAATTGTTTCTGTTACTAATATGGGGAACATATGATTTATGATGATCTTTGAAAATCTCATCTGATACTTTTCCTCCATTGATATTTACAAGACAAAATAGATCAAAATATCAAACACATCCTGATGAGAACATCGTTGAATGGCAAGGTTAGTGTGAGCGCAACACACAAACAATCTAGATTACATATGATTACATGCCAACCACATGACATCTCCAACTCCTTCTCTTTTCGAATCCATCTTTGAATTGACATGCAAAATTCATCTCTGCACCATCCCGCCTGATCTTGCCAGCCGCCCTTCCATGCTCCCGCTGGCTTCTTCGGAGGGTCGCGGAAGAATGCAACACAATCCTTGCCATCATCACACTTCAGCCATTTGTCCTGCAAGCAGATTTTATGCCAGACATTGCCAGACAGAAATTCTCAGCCAGTCTCAAGTCTATGCAACTGCTCCTTCTCAGGCACTCGAATCACGAAAGCCATACCCGGAATGGAAGGGACACATCCATCATCTGAAATGGCAGACCTAGACTCGGCACAAAACACCATGAACAGGAGCATGTATTGCAGTACTTGTACATGTAGCATCATAATGTAGCTACACATTGCTACACCTGCTGCTATAGTCAAGGTCTGCACATGCTTCAAGAATCTTCAACAAAGACAAGGGATGTGGCACACTCATGGCTACCAAGTCGCGTTGGAAGATGAATTTCAACGTAGGATGTGCCGTCATCATATGGATCAAGAAGGGTCTGGCAGGCCTGAGATTTGTTCGTCGTTTTTTCCATCGAGAACCCCCCCGTTTTTTCAGTGCCGGAGCCTTGGCATCGATGATGGTGGTGTTTGCAGGCAGAATCTCCTGGCGCGTCAATGTCGATAGCAGTGGACTCAGACCCAGTAGACCCAGTATGACCCAGTAACCGAAGAGAAAAACTGTGTCTGGCAATAGGGTAGCCCATGGGTGGCCCAGAATCCAGTGGTCATCATTTTCCCACTGGATCTATGTATTGCCATGCCATTATACTTCCCATGCCATTGGGTCTTCTTTCAGGTACTTGAGGCCCAAGGGGGGTGAACGAAAGCTAAGGTTCATATGATTCATATGAGCCTGGAACCATGATGGGATTTTGATGGGATTTGGATATGCTGAATGCAGATTGCCTAGAGACCTGGCAGGATTTGAGCCCGTGACCATCTGCTTTCAACACCGCTTCAAAATGTTACGGGAGCTTGGAGGCGGGGGAGGGGTGGGTTCGAGTGAAAAAACACTGTGTTGGACTCAGACCTGCCCCTCCCCTTGCTGAAGCAAGAGTAACTCCAGCTACACAGTAGCTGGCGTGACTAACTATTAAAAAAAAAATCATACCATCTAGTTATTTCATGTTATTTCACATAGCCATGGAAAATCACCATTTTTTATAGGTAAACCATCTATAAATTGGCAATTTTCCATATGTTAGTCATAACCAGATGGTACATATTCGATCATTTTCAAACACCCCCAACGGCAACGACATGCAACGACCCACCTCTGGAGGGCAGTGCCAGCTTCGATTCCGGAAGTCGGTCAGGACACCCCAGTGAAGCAGGGCCGATCCCAGCGGTACCTCCATTGTCCATTGGGTCAATATATCTATACCATCTGGTTATTTAACATAGCCATCGAAAATCCCTTATCAATGGAGGTTTCTAGCTGGGAAAATCATCTATAAATGGGCAATTTTCCATGGCTATATTAAATAACCAGAGGGCACCCAGAATTACCGGGCTGCTCGAGCTATAGTCTGCCACAAAGAGCACGGGGCCTTGTCAGGATGCATCAGAGCTGTGATCTCGACAACAAAGCCGTTGCCCTCTCTGCGACAGGCAACATCCACATCGCCCACCTGCAATCTTCAAATGGAGTTCACAATGACAACGCGCCACTCAAACAACATCAATGCTACCGTACGCCCTGTTTCACGGGCAAAGGCGGCTGCTTAAGATAGTTGGAGTGCAGGAAAGGACTCATTCCTATCTCATATCACATGCCGAACTTGTTATGACCTGTTGCTGTCAAGGGTTTCCAATCTAAGTCTTGTGTTTGTCTTCCATCATCTTACACTATTTCACTCGGAATGAATTGTTGAAGAATCTAGATCGAAGCCCTGCAAATCCTGCAAGCCTGCTCTGACAAAGTGATGCTTTGGAAATGCACCTTTGCAGCATCCTTTCGCTCCTGCTCCAATGTTGGATTGACACATGGCAACTCTTGCAGTATGGTCGCCTCTCTGAGAGACTCTGGATCAGCAGTTCAGTACATCATATATATATATATATATACACATTAAAATATACATATATCTATATCTATATCTATATCTATTTATATATATATATCAAAGTAAATGGAGAGACCTTCTCATTTAGCATGGGCACTGCCTGTAGTATCCCATATTGACACAGGCATGAAGCAAGCTCTAGAGAAAAAAAGGCTACAGGATTCCAAAAAGGTGGCGCCTTGCGACCATCGCGGAATTGGCGCAACTTGTTGTCGAAATCGCTTGCAAGGCGCTCAGCAGTCTTTCGTGCCTGAAGGCACATAAGGAGGGCTCTGCAAGCCCCGCAAAATACGATAACATATGAGAAAATCCTGATGATCTGTTGGAATTGGGGGTATCCTGTTTTCAGACAAACCCATGTGGCGGGATTGTGGGGGAAGTTCTGAAGGCCATGTCAATGTCCCGTAGGCCCCGAAAAATCAGGCCGATATTCTTAAAGAAATAGCAAGCAGTACTGTAGATGCTATAGCTCGCCCGGCCGGGTCCACGCAACTTCAAGGCCTCCTCAGCTTTTGCTTGTGCCTTCTTTTCTTCCTCCTTCTGCTTTGTGATCCGCACCTGCATAACATGGGAAACCAAGTCTTGATGCGAATAAATAACAACCAAATCGGATTCAGTTTTTATACACCAGCAAACTGCCATTTGGTTTGACCGTTTGACCAAAGAGAACATGCTTAATGTCTCCAGATTTTGGATGGAGATACCTCCATATCCTCGGGGATCATGGACATGAAATTCACCTGAGCGAAGGATTCATCCTCAGGAAGCCAAAGCTTGAAATCTTCCGCACCATCCTGCAGTGGCAACGAGTACGTAACAATGGGATACACCTTTGCAGAGCAAACTCATCACCAAAGCAACAAACAACAAAGCCTGCAACACTATTCATCAGTACCGTTGTGCCGCTAAACATAGTCAGTCTAGGACCCTTGGTCCCTTGGTTCTTCCTTGACCCAATGATTGTTGGGAAACTTCAGCACAAACATGAACCTCTTGGTGACCTCTTCCTGAGTCAAGAGAAATCTGAAGCCGCACGACACTAAATGATTGCAAATTCCTCACAACTGGAGGTCAAATACAAATAATATCCATAAGTTTTTGATTTTTTTGAACATTTTGAAACAAATACACATGGCGCGAGGGTTCATGAAGAATCCTCCGAAACTACTCCTGTGGGTTGTGACATGTTTGTGTCCAGAGAATTGCAAATGTTTCATGCGTGGCAAGTATAATGTACCATTGAAAAATACATGTGATGATATGGAATGCAACCTCGATCTAATGCATCAAGGTTGCCGGTTTCAGGTTGACCACCACTTCCTTCACACCCTGTTCAGGAGCACTCTGGAAATTCACAGATCTTGCGAAGATCCACCTGAGGCTAACAACATGCCGGCGACGTTTCCTGTCTGGAGCTGATCTAATTGCGGGGTCAAAGAAAATACGAAAGGACGAACAAAAAGAACACATTTGTATACTTTGATTTATTTTGTATTGCAAACCCAGTATCCTACCGTCTGCATCACAACACGTTTGTGTGATCAGTTGATTTCAGAATTCTGTTCTTCACCTGGAGCTTAGTCACTTTAGCCACAAGCATGCTAGTTAAAGAAAAACAAAATATTTATTTGCTTTGTGAACTCTTGCGCGGCTTTGGTGTTCATGTGTCTCTGCCACACTTGGGGGTGCAGTTGGGGTTATTAATTGGCATAAGCAGTAATGCCCCCAATAAGTTGGGATATATGAGATATAATATATATATATATATTATATGTGTTATATATATATGTTATTCATATATGTATGGAGGTTGCTTCTTATTCCTGTAAAATTGTTTCCATTTAGCAGTTCTTGCGCTTCGCCCTTGCGCGGTCTTGGGCAGTCTTGCGCGGCCTGCGTTTCAGACACCTTTCATGTTTTTAGAGGGGTGAAACAATGATACGTCCGAGAAAAGAAAATGCCAATATGATGCAAACATGTTCATTGAGAATGTTGGGCAAAACCTGGGATGAATGCCGTCCTGCCACACGGTCAACCCTTTTTTTAAGTTTCATTTTCGGAAGCATCAGAGCTGCTGGAACTTGATGAACTTGATGTGCCGGAGCTTTCTTGCGCAGCTTCGCAGAAATGGTACCACCTCTGGCGACGGAGCAAGAGTCGCCGAGCATGTGAAGCATTTTTCTTTTCCCAAGATGTGAACTGAGACTCATAGGCAGGAAGCAAAAGTTCCTTGTGGGCAAGATGTTTGGACATCACCCGGTTAGTTTCACCTTGAGCCCGCTTTTTGCGATCCCAACGCTTGTCTTGATAGTAACCACGACGCCAAGAGCGATCATTCACAGGTTCCTGAGTTAATGTTGCACCATGGATCTTGCCGTCTGGCAAATCTGAGACAACCAAGATCAACCAAGTTCTTGAAGCGACAGGGTCTTCTCTTTCCAAAGGACTGCACGACTTCTACACAATATGTTATGTTTGAGAAATTGAAAATTCAGCGTCGCTCGTCACTCGTCTGCCAGGAACGTTCTGGTTTGAGATCTGGCTCAAAGCGCCGAAAAACCCATCGAATGGCACTGAAGGGATCCTGGTTGGCATCACCCAAGATACCTTTTCGCACACTGTTACTAAGTCATCAGGAGTTTTGAGGATGGCCCCGGGTTGCCTGAGAAATGCGGAAGTCCAATTGGTCATATGAGCAAAGATTGAATCGATCTCCCCTCCCCCTTACCACGCCTTTCGGGAAACCAGCAAATCCGTAGCTTCCCTTTCAAAGCAGGGAACCAAGACCCGGCCATGTGAGCCAAGAATTGGTATGACCGGAAATGAGGGCCAACATCCATCCAAATAGTCACCAGCTGAGCATTGTCGAAGCCAGGGCAGCCAGGGAATCGAGATCTCAAGTCATCCAGGACCGTGCATGTCATCAAACTTATTCGATTATATGTTCGAAATATAGAAGATTTTTTTGCTCGATGCGTCGATGCGGCCATTCCGGTTCTGAAGCACGATTGTTCCCAACACTCCTAGCTCCATCCTGTCTGTTCCGTCTAAAACATTGTGGATGTTTCCATGTTTGCGAGTGGTAAAGAAATTTTCTGCTTGTAGTCCATCCACAGCATAATATGTCCCGGTGCCAAGGACCGCTTGTCTTGGAGACAAGCATCAGATTGCCGCTCTGCGGGGTTCACGTGCCAAGCATAGGCGGAAGCTACTTTGACCTCGTGCCTCAAAATGTGGCAGATTTGGCTTGAAAAGATTTTAAAAGATGGTTAGATAAGAACAGGATTCGAACAAAGATATCTATCCACCGAATCGCACCGGGCGTTCTGCTCCGTAGTCTGGTCCAGCTCTCCAGGCGTCGTCTCTGCCAAGCACGGTCGCTTGGCATCAGCTCCAACAATCAGCGGCTTTTCGCAGCACAACCTGACTTGAAAGAATGGGAACGAGCGGTTCCTGCGTAGGTCAGATTTCGGGGAAACCAGATATCATGATAATGCTGTTCATCGGGAAAGAGGTTGAAATTATATAGTTGCACCATGGAAACCAAAGGGAAGTGATGGTCAAAGTAAGGCTTTTGCAGGCCCCATGTTTGCAGGAAAAATAATCACCACAACTTATTTACGGCACCGGGAAAAGCACCCATGCAAAGCACGATGCATGCGCCAGGATTGCCAGCTGCCTGTTTTCAACACTAATCAATCCCAGCAACGTCATGAAACTTCGTTGGCACTTCCTCTGAATTGGGGGCATCGGGCCACTTCATGAGCCAGTGCCATGCATCGACTTCCTCTTCCCAAAAGGACGTCTTTTGCTCACCATATTGAGGCTCTCGTCGGATTGCATGAAACTTCATTGACCTGCCATGGCCGGGAGATGAAAAGCGAAGCCCAATCTAATCAAACCCCTTTACGCTACAGCCACGAAAGAAACACAGACCCATGTTTCTTCCAACCAGCCTGCTATCAAAGCGTACCTTGGCCTTCTTCACACTGGCCCGCGCCATTTTGCAGGACAGCGTTTGAAACAAATATCTACCATACACCCAACAGTGAGTCATTGGAGCTATGGCATTATGTATGTAGGCAGCAACTTAAACGTCATATCATGCTAAATCACATGAAATTCCATTAAATCCCGTCAGTTACACACCTATTAAATTGACATATTGTATGAAATTTCAAAAAATCAGATAGAATACATATATAGTCTACCTTGCGCTCGCCTTTGTGCGGCGCCGCCCGCGTTTTGAGCCATATGGCTTCCGGGCTACAAAATACTAAAATCAATTTCCCTTTAACAAATACTACGGGGTTAAAAAAACTTCATATTTATATATATATATATCTCTCTCTCTCTCTCTGTCTCTCTTTTATAACTGATATAACCCCCATAACAATGGTAATATAACCACTTCTGACTGGAACTCCACCCAAGGAGGTGATGTCACCTGGATGGACTTGCATCCGAGGCTACATTTAAAGAGATGCTGATGCAGAAGCCTGTCAACTACACCCTGTCATTGTGTCCGAATTCGGGTAGACTTGGACTGTTGTGCTGGCCACTTCCTTACATTTTGACGCTCTGAACGATTTTGTTCAATTGCCCGATCTAAGGGGACGCGGTTCTGGTGGGAATGCGGCATGGATGTGCTTTTGTTTCGCGGAAGCGCTTAGACGCTGCATGGGCTTCTTAGAAGGGTTTGTTAGAAGCAGCCTCTTGGAAGCCGAGACCTTCTAAAAAGATAGGTTTTCTCTTTGATCTAAAATATGCGTTTGGCTTCTTAAAACCCCTCTGCTTCTAAGAGCCTCTACGTGGCAAAATTCATCTTTTCAGGTTCGAAGAAGGCCCCCCGGAATCCATCCAGACTTGCATCCCCCTAGATCAGCCCTATCTGGGCGATAAGGTGCGGAAAGCGCGCTTCAAGCTTTAAACATCTTTAAGCAGCTCTGAGTTCCAAGGCGCTTGTTGTAGGCATCCCCTGAGCCATAATGCAGCATTAGCTCAGTGTTCAGATCGGTGACAAAGTGTACAACCGCACCTCGGCCAATAAGAGAAGTCTACATGTGGGACTCGTCCAACACGAACTTAAGAAACCACATGAAACCAATAAAGCGCCTTTCTAAGGTGCTGGAGCGACACAGTAGAAACACCAAAAGTGCCGAGCTGCCATCCGCGTAAACGGCTGCAACCCCCATGAGATTCCCACCATTCACCTAAGAACGGGAATTTCTGGATCCAGGCCCCAGCAAGGATGCATCAGAAAGGAAAAGGGCGGAACAACCTTCCTCACCGTGGTCCTCACCTATTGTCTTCACTGCTCATGTGTCGTGAACACATGCGACAACAGTCGCACCTTCCATCGCTTGGTTCTCATTGTCCTTAGCTGCACAAAATCATGTCTATGCCTCACAAGTTCGTACGGGCTAGTGACAACTTCTTGACAAATGTTTGTACGATTTATATCTAGTTATAACGATTTATATATGTGGTTTCTCCCGCTTGCACTTGGAGATATTTTTCCACAAATCTACATACAGTCTACCTCTTTGCAGATCCCCTAGTGCAAGTGATGCTCTCTCGGAAGGGCCAGTACCATCTTCCCTGGAAACATCTGCAGAAACATCGGGCAATGTGAGAAGGAAGTGCCAGCAGTGGTCCCAAGCAGCAGCACCTGGTCACCGGTGTTCTTCCGAATAAACGCCCGCTTGGCTGAATTATTTCAGGCTGCCCAGGGTGTTTTTTGGGGGTCCCACTGCTGGGCGTTTATTGCGAGAAACACCGGTGAAGACCTCAAGATAAACGGCTATTTTTGGCTATTTATCTGATTTATCTAAGGCATTGTCACAGGGCTCTGCAGCAATCCAATAAAATCCTCTCGGTCTAGTCCCAGTCTATCCTTTCACAGCCCCATGCATTGAAAAACTTTGAGCATGCATTGAACTACCTGGCCATCGGGCGTTTATTGGAAGATACACCGGCAGCAAGCGGCGACACATGGTCTTGATTAGTCACTGAAGTTAGCATATTCTTACAGGTTTGCGGGGGTTGCATGTATCTCACAAAGCCCAAAATGGCTGTAAACTGTGGCACATGATCAATCTTTATTTGCACATCACCCAACCACCAAACCAATCACAACCAACCACAATCTTACGGTGATGTCTTGCATCCCCAAAAATATTCCAAACATGGTCTTGCCCACAGAGTCACCATCTCACCCACTATGCTGATGGGGCGCCTTCCAGACTCCGCATCTACGGCGCGGTCAGCGGCAACTTTAAATAGGGATTCATCCTGCAACAATGACAGTTTTATATCAATGCAAACATGGGGCAGAAATACTGATCATCATTGATCATCATTGATCATCTTTTTCTTTTTCGTGGGCATGAGTGGCATGGCTCACCCGTTTCACTTCAACATCACACAGACCCAGCATGGCAAGCCTGAGGCCACTCGGCGCAAAAATCGTTGCCTGGTTTGTGCCTTGGATATCCGCTACGGTTGGAACTGGGCAGCTATGCCAGCTCTGCAACTGACAGGACATGCAATTTCTGACTGGAACGTGCTGGAACCATAATAATCCCATATATAATGAAACACTGCTAGGATAATCTCTCCAGCATCCCATATTGTAGCATATTGTAGCATCTCAATCCTTGCGTCCCAGCTGCCACCCCTTTGGAGGCTCATGTAGAACAAAATTCACAGATCGCACTTTGAACTTGCTGGGGAAGGTGATCAACACTCGTCTGAACCTCGGAACGAGCGCCTAGATGAGAAAGGGTCAAACCCATCAAGAAACAGCTTGGAGCAGGATTCACAGCTATATGCTATCGCGATCATTCAACATGAACAGAAGATGGGAAGGCTAAAAAATAATGATGAGCAACACAGGCAGAAGGTGTGGATTCTGCATGATTCTGCCTACCAGTAGTACCGCACAAGGCGGCGGCGGAAGTTTCAAAGATAAACTGTAGGAGAGGTGAGTTGTTCTGATGCATGGATGGCAGAGCGAATCCACTGATGGACCGAAAGGTGGTTGGAGTTGTGTTTTTGGAATGGTTGGGCACCTCAACCACACCTGCTGGATGTAGTGCGGTGTAATGTGGTGTGTTGTAGTGTAGTGGAGCTCTAGTGTACTGTAGTGGTAGTGTAGTGTAGCTGTAGTTGTAGTTGCAGTTGTAGTTGCAGTTGTAGTTGTAGTTGTACGTGTAGTGTAGTGTAATTAGTGTAGTTTTGTGTAGTTGCAATTCAATGTACTTAGTGTAGTGCAGTGTGGTGCAGTGTAGTGCAGTGTAGTGCAGTGTAGTGTCATGGCAGTTGTAGGCGTAGCTGGTGTAGCTCTAGTTGAAATCTTGTGTACTGTAGCGTAGGGTAGTGTAGTGTAATTAGTGTAGTGTACAGTAGTTAGTGTACCGTAGTGTAATGTAACGTAGTTGTAGTTGCAGTTGTAATTCTAGTTGCATGTGTAGTTGTAGTTGTAGGTGTAGTGTAGTGGTAGTTGTAGTTGTAGTTGTAATGTAGCTGTAGCTGTAGATGTTGTCGTGTCGTGACCGTCCAAAAGTGGTTCAAACATATAGTGTTTTTACCATTTTGACTTCGAAATGTGCTTCGCGCCACAACGGCGTGCACTTTTTCCACATCTGAGCCTCCAGAAGTGGCCCGAGAATGTGGTTTGACATATTGACTTTGAAACCACAATGGCGTGCACTTTTTGAACATATCAACTTCCGACAGTGCTCCAAACTCAGGCATTTTCTACATGTTTACTTCGAAATGTGCTTCGGGCCACAACGGCGGGCACTTTTTGGACATCTCAAGTTCGACAAGTGCTCCGACACTGAGGTGTTTTTAGCATTTTGACTTCAAAATCTGCTTCCGGCCACAACGGCGTCCAATTTTTCGTCTCTCAGCTGACCAGATGGCTCCGCACCCGCCGCTTTAGCAAGCCTACTTTTCGACCCTCCGAAGCCACAAAACTTTGGAAAAACACAGTGTTTCGCGACTTTTCTACCTTTTCGCGCACTTTGATCTTGTTTCTTCTGACTCTTTCTCGTGTCTGATCTTCTTTCTTCTTCTCTTCTCTTCTCTGACTCTTCCCACCTTTGCTTTTTCATCTGTCCAAACTGTCGGAAGTTTGACTTCTAAACTTCCTTCGATCATGAGTATGGGATTTTCAAGATTGTAATATAAAACTTAATGAAATAATATATATATTATATATTATATAAATATATAACAAGATAACTAAAAAAAAACGCCGTCCATTGGTTGCTTTGCTTTTTGCGACGAATGGCCCGTCTGCTTCCTTCTGACTGAAAGTTGTCTGATTGGCTCCAGGAAAGGTCTTGGTCTTTGTGGGCCAGCTGTTGTTCTGCACCTGGCTGGATGGTCATGCAGGTTCTCTGGTGAGATGCTTGTGACATATTCCAAGGAGAAACATGGAGAAATGGAGAAACTGCACTAGATTTCACTAGCATCCCTGAAGCATCCTGGGCCTCTGCGGGCGGATTTGACCATCCTGCTCCGGGGCTTTCAATCACACCCCAGTGGAAGATCAACTCACCTGACAATCGGAAAGGGGTAGTGGCGCAAGCAAGACGCTGCCCAGCACAAGTGGGCAATCTTTGTCATTTCATGTCCGACTCAGCAAAAATATTCATGCAGTCATACAGTAACCCACAGTTCAGGGCACTTTGTGTAGTCTGACAGAGCAAGTGTGATATTGCCCGCTTTCAATATTTGAGCAAGTATGCGCCTGAGCCAAATCCTTTTGCCATGACTTCCAGAATGCTACCTTCCAAGGATCAACTGCGATGTCGTTCCGAAAGCTTGGTGCATTGTGAAAGGAGACGTTGTGAGGCAATCCAAGCTTAACCACTCTGACGACTGGAAAGTAACAGGGCCTTGAATTGGGGCCGGGTTCTGACCAACATCAGTTATCAATAATTACCCGTAATTACCAAAGAATCTGCTTTTTTATACAATGGTGAATGTGGCTGCTATCTTCTCAGCAATTGCAAGAAACATAGCACCATCAGGCAGCATCACCAAAATCTCCACTCCAGGTCAGGAGCTGGCCAAGCCTCCCCCTTCTGCCGGATGAAGCAGTGCCTCAACCCTTTTGTCTCCCAAGTCCTGGGCGATCACCTGCAAAGGCTGCATCTGACTCTACAATACTCTACACTACATCCATTCGCACGTGGAAGCGGAACATAAAATCTTGTACCGAGAGCGCCTGAATTCCTTTGTCTCCTCGCAGAGTGCGATGCTCTGCGTGACTTTAGGATGACACGTTTAGCATCACAGGATGCCACAGGATGTCGCGGGCCACAGCATTGTTTAAAGTTTAAACTGACGCGTCACAAACACATGGCCACACGTTGTCACAATGTGTACCCAGTGTACTGAGTGATACTGAGTGTACTGTATCTTATTCTTAGAGAACAAAAAGGCGTCCTGTGGTGGGTTTCCCGGGCGCGCTTGGCGCTGTTCGCTTCGAGAGACTCGGAGGTGTGGCCTGTGAAGAAACCAAACTGATGCCAACCGGTGCGCGAGCAACTGTGAATCGGCTCAAAAACGCAAAACGAATCATGAGGCAAATTCAAGGAATAATCTATGTAAACCAATTTAAATCAATGTAAATCAATGTGAATTCCCACCTCACGTGGGGGTGGTTCGTAGGAGACTTCCTTCGCAGCACCGGAGGGGGTCTCTTCCATGGCATCAAGGAATGCACCTTTGTCAAAGGAATGCTCAGGTGAAAGTCGCCCAAGGGTCCTTTTTCAAAGGAACAGAACATCATTGTCACTGAATTCAGAGCACCCAACATTCATTACGCACCTCTACCAATGCAACTCATGCCAATCCTGCTCTTGCTCTGTTGGATTTGCAAACACACTATTGAAACCCATGCCAGACACAAAGCTCCTGTCGTTGAGAAGCTGAAATCTGACGAACTGCTACTAACATATTTCCAACATCAAATGATTTTGGTTTTGGCATGGTTTGGCACCAGCAATGCAGCAACGCTTCGCACCTGACATCAATGAGCGCATCCTCACCATTGACTGCACCCGCTCCATGCTTTGTCTCCGACCTTGGCTGCATGAGGCTCCAGGATACTTCAGCAAACGCCGAGCGTTTCCGAAGATGGGTTTGCCCATTACAACATCATAGCATCATATCCCGGACATGATTGGAGTAACGACATGTAACGACTACTTTATCGACTTTTGCTCCTGCAAAGTGTCAGGAGGAGCGCGATGGAAACCCGCCCGCACCGAAGGTGCCGAGGTGTGGTAGCTTTGCAGCGAGTGATACGAATGGACCGATCTGTCAGTCTCTGGTACAGCTTCAGCTGGGCGGGGTCCATGTTCGCCCGGGCGCCGTCGCCAAAAAGCGCACGGGCAGTGGTAATTTGCACATTTTGCAGATCGGCAGATCGGCACAAAATCGTCAGAAGGCACCATTTCGATCCGACATGGCCGCAACATTGGCCCGACTTGGGGTCATCTTCGGCCAGCAAAGCCCCAACTTCAGCCCTACTTGGACCAATTGGCTCCAACTTCGGCCCAACTTGGCTCCAAGATGGCGCAACTTGGCCCCAACTTGGACCCATTTTGGAGCAACTTCGGCCCAAGTTGAGGTCCATATGGCTTCAAAATGGGGACATACATAGCCGGCCCAATCCGAAATCCTCAAAAAGTCCCTTTTCATTGGTACATAATTACTGGTATTTTTCCACGTTTTTGGTGTCTCCGTTGGGCCCAACTTGGTGTGAATTGACTATATTGACCAGCAGTCCTGTGGTGTCTCTGTGTAAGGCGCGGGTCTAAGGCACGTCTTTTGCCAAGGTGCGCCGTAAAACGGTAAAACCATAAACTGGTAAATTCCATTGTTCCCGAGAAACGCCCCGTAAAACGGTAAATTCGTAAATTTACGATCTGGTAAAACCGTAAATTTGGTAAGTTTGCGAAATTTACCGTAAACAAAATTGACCGTAAAACCGTAAATTAGTAAATTTGGTAAATTGGTAGTAAAATTAGATTAAAATTTACAGATTTAGTGATTTACCGAATTTACCTTTGCCCGGACACAGCAAAATTTACCACTTTACCGATTTACCCAATTTACCATGGCCTGAAGAGCGGTGAAATTTACCTCAGTTTACCGATTTACCAAATTTACCGCATGAAACCGAAGTCAAGCCGCAAATTGGTAAATTCATGCTTTGTGCGCAAAGCGTGGGCAGGAAAAGGTGGTAAAGCCGTAAAAGCGTAAAACCGTAAAGGAGGTGTGG
>Ga0126342_10009716_pt1 | contig 17236 bp, 15 predicted proteins | sample Cyp1metagenome_FD_92528 | JGI IMG/M metagenome (GOLD analysis project Ga0126342, IMG submission 92528) | Coral microbial communities from Lord Howe Island, Old Settlement Bay, Australia - Cyphastrea 1 metagenome | ecosystem: Host-associated > Invertebrates > Cnidaria > Coral ... | reverse complement strand
ATTTGAACATGGCGCAAAATCCATGGTGACAGAAAGTGCCATAAGGGTTATCGAAATAGCAAGATGCTTGTTTTCAAAACAAACAAAAACAGCGGGACCGCAATGGACGACGTTACCTTGTTTATTTCATGGAAAATCCTATTCAAATGGATGATGACTGGGGGTACCCCCATTTCAGGAAAGCTCCAAATCAAGTCGCCACGCCTCAGTTACACCACATTACACAACCATTGGCATTTCCTTTCTCTGGTTTCTCCTCCTATCTAGTTGGCAGCAGAAGTGCTATTTAAAGGCATAGATCTCAATAAACACATCAATAAGTTGTCTCCATGAGACTCTCTCTTTAATCGAATGAGTGGTGGAAAATCGCCATGTTTTGTAGACAAGAAGTCTGAAGACGGTAGATTTGTAAATTGCTAGGTTGGATTTTCACTGAACATTGGACCATGGCTGTTATCCGGCGTTTCGCAGCTGGCCGGACAGTCTGCACATTTAAAAGTTCATGAATCGAAGCAGCTTCGGGTCCAATGGTGATGAAATACAGATCTTTGCAATGGATGCAACATGGTACAAGCAAAAGTATGTGATTGGACTGGTGCAACATTGGGAACAGGTAACTTTCACTGACCCGAAGCATCCAACAACTTGCGCAAAGAGATACACTGCAGTGCAGGGTCTGAGCCGAATCCCGTCCAGCGTTGTTTCCGAGGGCCGACAATCCTGGGCAGTCGGTCGAATCGCCATCACCATGAGGAAATCTGACGTGAGAAACAATCAGGGTACCATCATTTTCTGGTTGGTGGTTTTAACCATCTTGAAAAATATGAAAGTCAATGGGAAGGACTATCCCATATATTATGGAAAATAAAAAATGTTCCAAACCACCAGATTTTGGAATATTCCCCCCTGTGAAACATGAAGTGTCCAATTTTTCCATGCATGAGGTCCCCTAACATTGCATTTTTGCATTTAATGGAAAAATTCTACATCTGGCAACCCCAAACACCATAGGACGCTTGGAAATGAGGTAAAATCACATCTGTGTACTAGAGTGATTCAAATAGATTTGGATGTTCCCTGAATTCAGAAAATATGGAAAAATCCATCAATAGAATTCAATCGAGGGGTCCTACAATAACTCCAATGTCACTATGGTTTATGATGCGCAAATAACATAGTTAATTGGGTTTGTAAACCATCAAACATAACCGGGGGGGCCCACATCGTAACGTTTCGCGTTTCGCGTTTCACTCGCCAAGGAGCAAGGGATTTGGGTAGCCCAAGCGGGAGATTTCGGCCACCAACCTGGCGCACATTGCTGACACCGAGATGATGCACCAATCAAAGGGCGAACTATAGATAACTAATGGGGCTTAAGTAACTAAGTATAACTATAACTATAACTATAGCTATAACTAACTATAACTATAACTATAACTATTAACTAACCAACATTAACTATAACTATTAACTAGTATAGTAAATTCATGGAATTTTATTTCCCCCACTTTCGAACGTCGAAAACGCCCCCCCTTCAGGGCTTCAGCCCCCGGCGTGGAGAGCGGCGCTTCGGCTGGTAGCTGAAGTTCCAGACGCGTGCTCAGCCTGGATCTCCACAGGATAGGACCCCCGTTGCCGCATGAACCGTGGGACGCCTAAAATTTTTGTGGCTGAAAAAACGATAATTTATGGTAGATACAACGAAGTAGTACGAACTAGTTAATGATGGTTATTTCATGCTTTATAAACCAACTTATAACTGATTGAAACATGGAAAGTGGTGACTTAACCAACAAAAAACCAACAAAAATGGTGGTTTAATGGGATTTAAGTTTTTTTTTTTTACATATCTGGTTGGCGGTTTGGAACATTAACTATATGGTTTATGGTTGATATAACGAACTAGTTAATGCTGGTTATTTCATTGGTTAATAATGGTTAAACATATAACATAAAACATGGTTTAAACAGTGGCTGAATTCTATGTTATATGGCTGAATGAACTATTTATGGTATAACATGATATAACGAACTAGTTCATGGATGATTAATGGGCTTTATCTCCAGTCATTGGATTGGTTTTCGGAACATTTAAACCAATAGCCTGATTAATTGAATGGCAAAAGCATGTAAAACCATGGTTTCCCGTTTCGATTTTCCCAACAACAATCCAATGATCCTTAGATGGAGGGACCATTTTGGCAGCGACTGGTTCCTATGGTCCTATTTAGGGAACTGCCCTCGAAGCAATCAACCAGGATAAATCTTAATCCGGGGTTGACATTTTGTATTTATGGAAGTAGTTCTTGGATGTTCTTGGTATATTTCGATATAATTAATCTACATCAAAACATAACTGGCGGATATACATGCAGGAACTATGGTCAATAATCTATAGTGACATGACATGTGTCGGGGCGCCATTTATTTGGGCAAATGAATTTGTAATTGATAAAGCCAAAATGCTGGCGACTTTTGAGATGGTGCCATTAAGAGTATGTATAGCTACATAGTTACATTGTTTAATTTCCCGTGTGCCCTCGCGCAATCAAACATCGCAATGGGAAATCCTCTATGAAAGGAGGTTTTGTTCGCTGGCAACATCATCGACCTATATAAATGGTTGATTTTCTAGCCTACGTCACGTTTGTTGATTACCGAAGGGCATTTATGTGCATTTCCTGAGTCAGGGGGTACCCCAGTCATCATCCATTTCATCCATTTTAGGTTGGGATTCTCCCATGGAAATAAGCCATCCATTTTGGTATATTCCCATTTCTGGAAACCCCAAATAGGTTTTTTTCATGAGCGTAACTGTTTGCATGAAGATGTCACTGGGTTCTAATTGGATGACATCAGCACACAACGGGAGGATCTGAAAAAAATAGATACGGCTAGTAGGGGAGACGCCCTTGAGATATAACTCTTCATTTATGACCTAACCTAGAACTAAGATATTTCTGGGAGAATGACATACACCACTGACAATGTACAGACTTCATGCATCATCTTTGTACCACGTATTTGAATGTCTTAGCAGGGTTATATGGAGGTTTCGTAAGTCAAGGGGCTACCCCCCAAATCATCCAAATTAGACCTTAGCATTGAAACCCATGGTGACGACTGGGGATCCCCCATGACTTAGAAAACCTAACTACTCATCTACCCAGAGCTTTGCCTAGGAGTTAACTGTGGAGCCAGATGTGTCCGAATGAGACCTCCAACTGATACATCGAGCGAGCATCGAGCGAGCCACAAAGCCCACAACAATTGAGATGTTTTCACCGTCAAGAGTTTGGACATTTACCAACAAAACTGCTGAGATTTTGGGGATTTACCATTGCCAATCAGCCAGATAGCCTGCAAAAAATGGACCAAATTCTTTGCTGGTGAACGGTTCGATATCCCGATATTTCCCATACCAAAAGACAACAGTTAGGATTAGTTTGTATCCATCTAGTCGATTGACCTAGTTCAAACTAACATGATGACCTAGTTCCATGTTGGATGAACTCAGGTCCATAGGGATGAACGACACAATCTACAGGCAAAACACACATTTTCGATAGAGATAGACAATATCAATATAGTGTTTTATGTGTCTAAAATTATAGTATCTGATCAGTGTCTATATTTGATAGACTAGATTTTAGATATCAATATGGTTTATGTATCTCAAATTGTCTAACATTTATTCCCAAACCTGATTCGACGGCCGGTTTTGTTTATAGTTTGAACGGAAGGTAAGGGAAAAAATGGTGGAATCGTGAACTGACCACGATTCCAATGCTTCGAATGTGAATAAAACGATGTGTTTCATAGAGGAGAACTGATCTGTGTGCCAGGGTTAGGGGGTTAGTTGTAACTAGTTGTAACTAGTTGTAACGTTTTCTGGGGCCTTTTAGGGTAAGAGAGCTAGTTGTAGTTGCAACTAGGCCACAGGGAAACCGGCTGCCAAGACACATGGACAGCTGCAGTGAAATCACGTCCAGCTTTCGGTCTGTGGATTCAGCATGGGCCGTGTGATGACGATTAGCTACACCTGAAACAAAGAAATATGTGGCAATCGTAGCACTTTCAAGGAACACAACGGCCACATACATTACATGACCCTATCCACCAAATCATCGCTTCTATCATCGGTTTCAAAGGCTTTCTGGACACAAACCTCCAAGTTACTGGCCGAAAGCATGGTGAAATCATCGTTGGACGAAACTCGGGTGCGGTAACGTCTCGTTCAAATCGACAAGTCATCTACCAGCATTTTAGGATGTTACCCCCTGGTAAACTAACATAACTAATGGAAAATCACAATTTTTCATGGGAAGGTTCACTATACATGGTAATTTTCCATAGTTATGTTAAATTACCAGAGGAGGGTACTTTTCAAATCTGGGCTATGTAGGCTATGATATATGTGCCGTGGTCACAAGATGAGATATAGCTTATGGTCAACCAACCATGAAGGTGGCATTGACCATTGGAATTCCCTGTTAATGGCATTAATGTCGATACCTCGATGAAAATGGGTATAGAATAACATCCAACTTTTGACCATGGCACGTATGCCAATTTCAAGAAACAACCCTTTAAAACTGTCCGTCATTCAATGGATTGCTGGTGTGGTTAAAAACCGGATTCTCAGTTGGATAATGATCATCCCCAATGTATTGGGCAGTATACCCCCCGAACTAATCATCAATCAACCATCTTGTGCCAACTATATCGCATTTTTTTAGTGATTGACACCACTATTTTGATAGCTAAGTCCCATGGATTTTCTAGTTAACTCATCCCTCATGTCATATGTTTGATGAACTAGTTTGATGTATACACATATATATATATATGTATATATACATACATGTACCATAAACCATAGAATTTACGTGCCCATAGTAATATCCAATAAAATACCAATCAACACCTAGAAATCATAGGAACAAAACCCTGTAGTCTTCAACGATCCATCATTTTTTAATGGCTAAATGAGCAGTGTTCAAAATCCCTCTATCATTCCATTATATACTGGTTGGTTTATAGGAATTCCCGTATTGGAGTAGTATAATCCCCAATATATTGGGTAGTACAGGATGGGGCCCCCAAGATAGCGTTCAGTTGGTTTATAAGTGGCTTAACAATGGTTTATGGTAGATATAACGAACTAGTTCATGGGGATTATTTCATGGTTTATAAACCAACGTAAAAACATCACTGGGGGGCCCCATCCTGTACCCGAATTCTAACATTTACCATCAATATACCCCCGCTAGCATATATACCAGCACCATGGATCCTATAAAGTGGTGCCCCCCAGTTATAAATTGGTTTATAACCCTATTAACTATAGTTATAAGTACCATAAACCATAGTTATTGGAGTTATAAACCAACTTAGCTATCTAGGGGGCCCCACATTGTATGGGATATAATCCCCGAATTCATCATCAACCAAGAGGTCTTTGGAACACTCGTTGAAACCGCGCCTTGCTCGCTGCCGCTGATGAACACGGCAGGCCCCGGGGGAATCCACACCTGCGCTGGCCAAGAAAGGCAGCATTTTTTGACTGGGCTAGGAATGGAACTTTAATCATACAAAAAGAAGGGGTAAGAAGGGGTAGTAGACTGGTTTACAGTTCTGTAATAGCTTGCATCTACCATTTTTGGGCTGGTGAACTCCCTATTTTGTGTGTTTTGTTGGGCAACTCCCGATTTAACAATCAAATCACCATTGTTTCATAGTATTTCATAGTTAAAATGTGTTAAAAACCATATATAACCATATAATAAACCACTCTAAATCCATAGAACTCCCTCCACTTTTTCTTGTTTTTCTTCACCATTTCTTCAGATGGCACCGTCGGACCTGAGTCTTCCGCGCCGCGGCCAGGCTGCGAAAGGAGTCGAAGCAGACCTGGAGAAAAAACAACAAACCGATGGCTATATATCCCATATGGCAGTGTGTCAAAACCTTGTACCCCTGTAGTTCACATCAAAATAGCTGGGATTTATGGATGTTCATTCCCCTAAAAATGGTATTAATAGGTATTGATTCATAGCCATATCCAGATTGTCCTGTTGGAGTTGATACTATCCCATTGTCACATCAAGAAACATATAACCGTTAATCAAATAGATTGTATCCCAATGTATCCCATATCCCAGATTAGCGAACCATGGTGCTGGAATATGCACACCAGCACTTGCCCGAAAAATCACCCAGTTTTGTAGGTAAATATACCAGCACCATGGAGCATCTGGGTATTGTAAATCAATGGACAGTTTATCAGATGTTAATCGTTATTAATCACTTATTAATCATTATCACTATGAATCACTAATAATAATCTGGTGGTATATATCAGATATATAATTTACAGGTTATGACAGTTTTCATAATGGTTACTTATTGCAAGGTTATTCAATTTCCATTCTATTGTAAATGAATGGACAGTTTATCAGATATATATATAACTGGTTGGTGGTATACCTACCCCTCTGAAAAATATGACTTCGTCAGTTGGGATGATGACATTCCCAACTGAATGGAAAAAAACTAATTCATGTTCCAAACCACCAAACAGTTTACATCTATTTACCTGATTTACCCTCCGGTGTTATCAATTATAGCGGAAGATCGAAGATCCACCATTGAGTTCGATGATCTTTCCCAGGAAAACCTCCATCGATAGGTTTTGTTCATTACCATGTTTGATAAAGGCCGGAGGGTAGCCAGCAAAACTACAATGCAAGGGATTTCACCAAAAAAATGGCAAAGCTATCTTAAATTGGAAGGCTATCCTCGTCCATTCATGCGCAGTGATATTGTAAAAGTATAGTCTTTGATGATATTATTTCCTGTAAACATGTACCCTTTGGTAATTTAACATAGCTATTGAAAATGGCAATTTATAGTTGATTTACCCATTAAAAATGGTGATTTTCCATAGTTATGTTAGTTAGGGTACTTTTTCCTGGGGATACAAGCAGCAAAACAGTGACGGAACCAGGGACACATATGGGGTCGAATCAACTCCTGGCGGAGAATAGCAGCACGCATGAAACAAAAAACCATCCAACCAAAAATGCTCTGTCACAAAAAAACATGATTCTTCACTGGTACTTTCGAGGGTTTTTTTTTGACTTTTTTCCATCAATTTCCATTAATATTTTCTGTGGAAACACCAGCTGTTTGGGTGGGAGTATGGCAACTAACTAGGCACTAAATGGTTGAAGCCTCTAAAAGGGACAACTAGGAGAAACCATGTTGGCAATCTCGCAAACTCAAGGTTCACGAAAAGGGCATCAACAAATTTGTGAAGGTCCCATCGCTTACCACACATTTGTACACGAAAGATGGATGGCAAATTTAGGGGGCATCGCTTATCGGAAAATGATGTATGTGCACAGGTATGACAACCTTCAAAGTGGGTAGCGCTATTGGGGAAGGTTTTTTCGCTTGCCTCATGTTTGCACAATTTCTTGAAACCAATGTCCGTCCCTTATGTACATGTCTCCTACTGCCGGAGTTTTTGCGGTAGATCATGGGGTTATCACCGATCGAGTTGAAGATAAGATGGATTGAAACAGCTGTTCTGGTTAGTCCTACCCTCAAACCAGATGATGAATGGTTTCGGACATTGTCCAAGCAATAATTCCTGAGTAGAAAATGAAGTTACAGTTCCTATATATCTATACCTGGTTGGTGGTTTTTCACCACCCCTCTGAAAAAATGATGGACTTCGTCAGTTGGGATGATGACATTCCCAACTGAATGGAAATTCATAAAATTCCATGGTTCCAGTCACCACCAAGCAGGCTTTATATCATTAGCCATTTTTAGCCATTATTAACCACTATTAACCACTATTAACCAGCCATTAACCATTATATATCTATACCCTCTCGGATGCCGATGCCCTCGATGTTGGGTACCACGATCCCCGATGCTTTCCCGACCAGGATCCACCAATCGAGGTTCCGAGCGGTCCATGCCTCATGGTTATACTCCTCATGACCAGTGGCCCATGCCTGGTTAGTGAGCCACTGGGAGTGTCAAGAAAAAGCACTCTGTTCTTTGGTTGAAATAGACATGGGACTCCGAATTTTATGGAATTTTCAGATAGCAACTGACTGTAACGCGCTTGTCTTTTCGCAGCTTGTAACCATTTACAGCAACACATATGAGATACTGACAGCATTCCTTGCAATTGCGACCCATGATTCCCCTCCCTCGGTTCACCAGTCTTTACCCTCTGGTAATTTAACATAGCTATTGAATATGGCCATAGAAATAGTGAGTTTTCCCATTAATAGCATGGTGATTTTCCATAGTTTTCTGTAGGTTTACCCGTCTTTCGGTGAAGAAGAAAACAGGGCGGCTTCAGTGTGTGGCCGTTTTTTGGGCTATTCAACTTCAGGGACATGGTGGAGATGACGTGATCTGCCTGGTTTCGGAACAGGTCGGAACTGTCAATTCGAATCATTGGAATCGACCATTTTTTCCATAGATTTTGAAGATGTGTACCCTTAGGTAACCTAACATAGCTATGGAAAATCACCATTTATAATGGGAAAACCCACTATACATGGCCATTTTCAATAACTATCTTAAATTGCCAGAGGGTAAATATTTAATGATAACATATGCTGTAGCTGAAATATCCTGAAAGCATCAGTGCAAATCATTTGGGAATCATTTAGCTACTCCCAGCTTCAAATGATGGCGAGCGGATGCTGGAAACAAGATGTTTACCCTCACCTCTCTCTCTCTCTATACATACATAACATGTCATAACATAACATAACATATCATAACATAACATAACACTACACTACATTACATTACATTACATTGCATACATACATGTACATTACATACATTACATACATTACATACATTACATACATTGCATACATTACATACATTACATACATTACATACATTACATACATTACATACATTACATTACAGTACATTACATACATTACATACATTACGTGCATTACATACATTACATACATTACATACATTACATACATTACATACATTACATACATTATATACATTACATGCGTTACATACATTACATACATTACATACATTACATACATTACATACATTACATACATTACATACATTACATGCATTACATGCATTACATACATTACATACATTACATACATTACATACATTGCATACATACATGTACATTACATACATTACATGCATTACATGCATTACATACATTACATACATTACATACATTGCATACATTACATACATTACATACATTACATACATTACATGCATTACATGCATTACACACATTACATACATTACATACATTACATACATTACATACATACATATTCATATAATCATCTCTCTCTCTATATATATATGTATATAATTGAATTAATAATGATACTAATAGTAATATATTCTGTGTATATATATATACATATCCCAATCCCCAACAGCTGTTCCTCCAACTTTTTTCAGCGAGAAACATGGCTTTGACCAGGTCGAAATCCCATTTTCTTCTCCCTGCCTTGATGCTAAAGATATCTTTGCCCTGGTAGCTTGACCCATAGACCTAAGCTGCTTGGTGGTTGAGCCGTACCCATCTGAAAAATGATGGAGTGAGTTCGTCAGTTGGGATGATGAAATTCCCAACTGAATGGAAAGTCATAAAGTTCCATATATTAACCATGTATTTCCATATATTAACCATATATTTATGATTAACCAAAATAAAATTCCATGGTTACGGTTCCAGTCACCACCAACCAGATTTTTATGGCCTTCATGGATTTTCATGGACCATCAGTACTGGCAGGTTTTGAGCCCGGCTGTTCCAAACTACCAACCAGTCAGAGGCGCGTACCTTATCTCCTCCGCTGCAAAGTGGTCCACCCTCGCTTTTAATATAGGAACATCATCTAGAAATGCTGGAATTTCCATTGCCCTGTTTGGTATTTTTGGGGGGATATGGAGTCCCATGGGAAAGGGGCAGTTAGCTGTTTCCAAACAAATCAATCTTTTTCGATGAATCCCAAGGGTGATTTGTTAGGCCACTGGATGTTTCTGCCTTTAGGCGGCTTTAAGCAACATCGATATAGGACTCGATCGGCCACCGTCAGACGCTTGATGTCGGGGAGCACTCTGGAGATGTGGAGAATTCCTCCCTGGTTGCAATGAATCTTACACGAGGATCCTTTTGGATCAGCATCAAAACCCAATATGACTGCAACCCGGCTTTGTCGAAACATGTCTGAACATAGCCCTAAATCGCTATTCATCATCATTATCCCTTAAATTATCCCTATCAAAATGGACACTTGGGGGATCAGAATCATGATTTTTTCCCCATTGTCAGACACAGCCGCATTGGTTTCTACCACCGAGCTTGGGTTTCCGGCACGATGATGGTCTCTCAACGCTAGCTGTGACAGGGGATAGAAGCCTGCGTTCCGCCCAGTGTTTTCCCTTGAGACAGGATGAAATCAATGGAAATTCACCGAGAAAATCATAGCCTCCAAAAGATTTTGCAAGACAGTTTTCACCATTTAAGCCATCGCAATTTTGTCTCAAGTGATATTAGGATTGAACTTGACGAACATGGTTTGACCATGTTTGACCTAGAAATGAGGAACAATGGTGAAACTGGAGGATGAGTCCGACAAATTTCACATACGGACACAATTAACAGTTAACACGGAGTGGAAGACTCCGTAGAATGCGTCTTTGTAAACGGAAACCAAGATCGAGGTTTCCCTTTACGAAGATAAAATGATAAAGGTGTGGCGACTATAAATGGGGCACTAATGGACCCACAGAATTAGCAATTTTCAGCAGACAAAAATATGAGTTCAATATTGGTCTGAACATGTCTGAAAACAGGTAATCCAAAATGCATTGGATGATCATCGTTTTGTCCCACTAAACAGGACTAATTGGTGGTATACCTACCCCCCTGAAAAATTATGGAGTTCGTCAGATTGGATCAATCTCCCAACTATTGGGGAACATAAAAAATGTTCCAAACCACCAATCAATGGGAATTCCAGGATCCTAAATTGGAGGTACCTACCATATATAAGGCCTATGGAAGGGCTATGTAAGGGAATATCCCCACAAAATATGGCCTTATATGGTACAGTACCTCCATGTTAGGATCCTGAAATTCCCATTGAACCAACCAAAGGATTAAAGATGTCATTTTCTCCGAAAATCTCCTGGCCCCGTGGAAAAGTCCTGCGCAGGCTTCTGCATGATCAAAGTCCTGGCGGATCTGGCTGGTGTTGTACCTTCACGAAATATCTCGAAATATCAAGTATTTTATAGGGTTTAAACCATGCCCAGATCAACATATTCAACATGAAGGGAGTAGATATATGACCCATTGGTTTCCATTGGTTTCCAATATGTTCATGACTAGATGTAACTAGATGTACCATCTGGTTATTTAACATAGCCATGGGAAATGGCTCATTTATAGATGGTTTGCCAAAAATGGTGATTTTCCATGGCTATGTTAAATAACCAGAGGGTAATTAGTTTGACACCCTGAAAGTAGTTGATGCACGTGGCAACTCTCCCGGCGGCTGCGGTCTCCAACAAAAAAATGTCGTTAACAGGATAGTTCGAACATCCCTATCTATATCTATATATCAAGTTCGAACCTCAGCAACTTTGCCCACAAAAAAAAAGAACAATTTATAATTATATCACATTTTACCACTTTGAATTTGTTTTTTTTGTTCTATGCAGCTGCCAGTTGCAGTTCAATAAAAAAGAAGGCGTGCCAAGCGTACCATTTTTTTGGCCTCAAAATTGGTTCAAGGGAAAATCGAAGCCAGAAACTCCAATTTTTACATGTTTTTACACGTTTTTTTCCTCATGGTTTTGCGGCTGAAACCCATGGTTTTTACCATCAACATATGGGAGTTCACCATCAAGCTATGTTTTTTCTTTTTTTTTAACAATCAAAATATTGGCTTTTACCATCAAACTATGTGTTTTTCTTTACCATCATACTATTTTTTGTTAAAATCAAGCTATTGCTATGGTTTTTCACATGTGTTCACCTTTTTTTCCTGTATCTTTTCTCTTCAACCGAGGATTTTTTTTTACCACCGCCTCCAACTCCACCATGGCGACACAGAGCCGTTCGCCGCTGCTGAGCTGAGACCAGCTCAACCTGGGGCTTGAGAAAAGCCATGGCTTTTTTCAGGTCAAAGCCCATATGAAACACCCACCTAGAAACTATGGCTTAGCAGAAAACCCTATGAAACAGCTCCCTAGAAATCGAGAAACTATGGTTTAGTAGGGAAACTATGGTTCATTGGTCAAAGCCCTAATATTAAACATTCCCTAAATAGCTCCAATGATGTGGAATGTCGCTACTAAAGCATAGTTTCCTTTGGGGGTGTTTTAATTCTTGGTCAACATCGGTACCCCAATGAGTCATCTAAGAACATCTTTTACATGGACATACCTCTGGGTAAATGAAATAATATTTCACAAACCTGAATCTTGCGGCCATCAAAGGGGATCATTTCCCGAATCCTACCATGATTCCAGGCTTCGGGAGATCAGGGTTCGGTCGTGATCAAATTTACCCAGATAGTCATATTTATTAGTTATATGGAGGTTAGTCATATTCCCATCGATACCAAAAGACAACAGTTAGGATTAGTTTGTATCCATCCAGTCGATTGACAATGGACATACATGTACCATATGCCACACAATTTTGCTAACCAGTCGCTTCCTGCCATGCCTGAAACCTGGTGAATCTGACAGGTGCCTTGGCTGCTTAAAATCCATCACCAAGAAGCTGCCCTCCGCCAAAGTTGTCGCACAGGATGACCGTCACCTCGATGGAAAATCAAACAGGGCAAGCTGAAAATTCCCTATAAACCATGGGAAAATCATAGGACATATTTCTTGGAAGAATTCCTCTCTAAACTGAGGTTTGCTGGGAAAATCAACCATAAGTGGGGACATGTCCAATTGTTATGTAAGATTACGGGAAATAACACACCATAGATTTTAGGAATTCCAGACGAATTTTCCACGCCCACCCCAACTTCTAGGGTCCCCATGGGGGAAGCTAAGCCCACTGAGCTTCGCTTCGGTGGATTTGGTCCAGATTTGGTGATACTTCGGCCAGTAGCGGACGCCCAAATATAGGCCACTCTCCACATCTGGCTGTTTGGAGCATCATTATGGGATACCCTCTGGTTATTTAACATAGCCATGGTATAGATGGCCCATTTATAGATGGTTTACCTGGGTTTACCTATTAAGAATGGTGATTTTCCATGGCTATGTTAGCCATAACCAGAGGGTAGTATAGCAGTATAGTTGTGTCGACACTTCGACCAAATGTTGCCTGGTGAAATCCCATGTGTGCGATGTTGAAAACCCAATGATGATCTATTTACATTACCATCTGGTTATTTAAATTTAACAGTTCGCCATGAAAAGATCCACCATTTTCAATAGGTAAACCATCTATTTCTATGGGCCATTTTCCATGGCGAACTGTTAAATAACCAGAGGGTATAGTTAATTTCCATTCAAAACCCTTTAAGTCCGATTTCATTAGTAGTGTCCCCAACAAACTTCCTATGATTAGTCTTAATTATACCGAATAATTTTCTCTTATGAACTATAAACTGGTGATATCCCCAATAGTTCTATCCCCACTCAAATCATATATCATTATGTGACACATTAATTAATATATATATATATATATCCCATATGCTCCATGTATGAAATATTTACCAGCATTTGCCCAAAAAATCACCCAAATGTAGGTAAATATACCATACATGGAGCATCTGGGTATATACAATATAGATGCATCCAGCTATATTTCATTAGTTGCACTCTGGTAATCAAACATGGCTTGCTGGACAATCCACCATGGCTAGTTCGACGATTTTCCCAGCTTGCCACATGTGATGACACCTTTGCGGGCGTCCCGTGAATTACTGATGATCATTAATTATCATTTGTTACATGTAATAGAATCAGATACATCTCCAACTACGTTTGTTAGTTTCATGATGTTATTCATGCGTTCGTCAGTTTTATTATGTTATAGGTATTCATTCATTCATTCATTCATTCATTCATCCAGCATCATTATATAGTTCTGGGTAAATTATGATATTTCACTAACCTGAATTCAGGCCATTTGGGGATGATTTCCCTTACTAACCATGATTCCAGTGAGGTCGCAGTGAGGTCGTTATAATTTACCCAGATTCATGTATTACTTTTACACAACATCCAAATAGTCATAAGTAATCATAGATAATCATGAGTATTAACCATGATTGGTTCGGTATTTACCAATATGAACCATTATTACTAACCCATGCAATAGTTAACCTTGGTTAACCATCATGTGTTACCCTCCGGTAAATTAACATAGACCCCGGCAAATAGGGGTTGGAAGATTAATTTCCACTAAAAATTGGTGATATTTATGGATATTAACCAGAATAATCCATTATAGACAAGAAACCATGAGTACTAACCCATATTTTTTTGTTCACCTTTGAAACGTTCTATGGGTTCCCCCTTTTTTTGGATGGTCCCTACTAGCTAATTGGTGGGATACCTACCCCCCTGACAAATATGAGTTCGTCAGATTGGATCATCACCCCAACTATTGGGGAAAATAACATTCATGATCCAAACCACTAACCTATATAAGCCACATCATATCTAATCAATTATTAGAATTCACCAGAACAAATTTCACCAGAACAAATACCATTACCAACCATCATATATGAAAATTAACCATCATTAACCACTATTAACCACTACTAATCACATACCCTCTGGTAATTTAACATAGCTATTGAAAAATGGTGATTTAGTTCGTGGATTTAGCCATTGACAATGGTCATTTTCAATAGCTATGTTAGTTTACCAGAGGGTAAATCACATTAAATCCCATTAAACCACCATAAACCCTCATTAAATCACCATTTTCCTATGGTTTTCCTATGGTTTTCCTATGGTTTTCCAATGGGTTTTCCAAAGAGTCTTAAGCCAAAGCACAGAGGCTCCATGTCGATTCACCACGCACAACTCGCTGGTGCCATGGGGCGCCCGACCTGGCCAAGCATCTTTGCAGGTGGAATCACGTGGAAGACAGAAATATGGTACTTGATAAAAAAACCTTGTACCCCTGTAGTTCACATCAAAATAGCTGGGATTTATGGATGTTCATCCCATTAAAAATGGTATTAATAGGTATTGATCCATACCCATATGGATGTATCAATCTTTCCCTCATTAATCTGGTGGTGATATTCCACTAGCAGTTTCAAACTCTGAGAATATCAACAGCAGATTAATTAACTAATATAGATTATCATTGCCAATCTGCCAGATAGCCAGCAGAAAATGAAAAAAATCTTTGCTGGTTAGTAGATATTCCCATTAACACCAAAAGACTACAGGATTAAAGTATCCATCTAAGATTGACCTAGAATGGATGGGGCCCAGTTATAAGTGGCTTATAAACCATTATAACCACCATTAACTAAAATAGCCAACATAAATTCCGAAATGGAAATTGATATTTAAAATCCATATTTGATAACCAAAATAAAACTGATGATCCTATTTGAAACCTCCATTCCATTCCAAATGGTATATTCATAAATTGGTAAATCGTATCCATTCCATTTGATAAATGAAGGTTTCCTAAAATGGTGGTACCTCCAAATTATCAGTTTTAATAGGATTTTCCATTGTAACCCATCCATTATGGAGTACCCTCATTTCAGGAAACCTCCAAATGGATTTGAGCGGGGGCTTTATGGAACCTATGGAATTCTATGGGATTCTATAGGAATTGATGATTTATTTGTGGTGATACTTGGAGGTGCAGTTGTGATTATTGATGGGTATCCATGGCAATAACCTTCAACCAGGTCGTGCCAGAACATGATCTACCTGTGGTAAGAAGACAAGGCGAGCCCCCCCCAGTGATGTTGGTTTATAAACCCCATGGACAGCTTTCGTCATATCCCACAAAAACCCACACGTTCGTTCACCGTTCGTTTTCTGTGTGTCAATTTAGCTGACCTCACCTTGGAGTTGAAGTAGATAGAGTATGGAAATTTCACAAATCCTATTCGGAACATGTCAATTTCCATATTCTACTACTTCCATTTTTCGTGACATATTCTTACCATTCCCATTACCCTCTGGTAAACTAACATAACTATTGAAAATGGCCATTTATAGTGGATTTTCCCATGAAAAATGGTGATTTTCCATAGCTATGTTAGTTTACCAGATGGTAATTTGTAATAGAACATGGGAATGGTCATGAAGATGTCAATGCCCATCTACTCCAGGATATTCCAGGATAACACTACGAAAATGAGTGGATTTAAGGAAACCTCATGGGAACATCATAGGACAACATGAGAATACATATGGAAAATATGGGAATGTAAATACATATGGGGCAACTGTATGAGAATACATATGGGAAAATCATATGGGAAAACCAACATGAGAATACAAATTAGGACATAATGGGGCAATGAGACTATTTCTGGTTGGTGGTGACAATTTGACAATAACCATTTTGAAAAATGATGGAGTTCGTTAATGGGAATGATGACATCACATATATGAAATGGAAAAATAAAACATGTTCCAAACCACCAACAAGATTTGTTGGTTTGTGTTCACCCCATGAATACAGTAGTTAGGTCATTGCTGCAAATCTTAGTGCAGTTGGAGTTATGTCTGCTTGTCGTTCGCTGTCGGGATAGGATGCCGCACTGCCCCACCTTCTAGTTTATGATGTTTATGATTGCCACCTTTGGCCAAAGAATGCCAAATCAATGGCCATTTCAGGGACCTAAATTGGAGGTACCTACCATATATAAGGCCTATGTAAGGCCTATGTAAGGGAATATCCCAGCAAAATTGGCCTTATATGGTACAGTACCTCCATTTTAGGATCCTGAATTTCCCATTGACCAAAGACTTCTTTGAATCATTAAAGTGCCCCTTCCGACGTTGACCAAGGGGCATGGCTATTCTTGGAATTGGGAATGCGGTTACATTACAAATTTGTGACCCTGTCGCACTCAGGTTTTGCAAAGCTTTGCCTGGCCAATGCGTTGGCTCAAGGCGACTCAAACTGAGATTGCCAAGGAAAACAACGAGGTGTCAT
>Ga0126342_10009715_pt1 | contig 17236 bp, 15 predicted proteins | sample Cyp1metagenome_FD_92528 | JGI IMG/M metagenome (GOLD analysis project Ga0126342, IMG submission 92528) | Coral microbial communities from Lord Howe Island, Old Settlement Bay, Australia - Cyphastrea 1 metagenome | ecosystem: Host-associated > Invertebrates > Cnidaria > Coral ... | reverse complement strand
AGGTGAAATGTGAAATGCTGAATCAGAATGAATCAATGAGGCAGTCTTCTCTGTTTAAAGAGCTGCTGCAAGAATCTGCAAAAGGACATGTTCCATGGGTTGCATGGCATGCAATCAACAGTAGCTTATATACCACATGCACAAGAATCCACAAGAACCAACAACATCTCAAAGCAAGTCGTGACAAACCGTGCAAGCCATTCTTACACCGAGTTGGACCATTGGGCCACCGGGGCCACCGGTCTTCCCTCATGAACTTTGTTGCCTGTGGCAAGCCAAAGCTGTCCTTCACCTGCATGGTGATATCACTGAAGGACGAAATCCTGAAGCCGCCAAGCGTTTGCATCTCATGGGGGGTGTGGGTCAAAAAAAAATCTAGGCCCTGGAGCCCACAGATTTTGGTCATTTGACGATATTAGAAGCTCCGATCGTCTTTGGGCATCTAGATTTACTTTCATCCACCCCTGAGTATCGGAGATCACCGGAGATCACCCCTTCCACAGTTGAGCAGCGGAAGAGAGTGGCTGGAGAGAACGAAGAACATGTCCGTGACGCCCAAGGGAATCTCGTTGAATTGTACCTAATTCACTGATAACAAACACGGCGACCCGGTTTAGTTTGAAAGCCTCTGGCTCGCCTAAAGGGGTTGCGGTGGCATGAAGGAGTTGCTTCATTGAAGACTGGTCTTCAGATAAAAAAAATCAACGTCCTCCAGTATCCACTAATCAATACGCAAACATGGAGTTCATTGAATAAACAGGTCGCAGTCTCAGATTTAAACACCACCAGATGCTGACAGGTTGATCAATAAATGCCAACAAGAAACCGAAAGTGGCAGGATTTTGCTGGGAAAAAATCGTTCCTCCAATGTCCCCCCATACTTTGTGCCCTTAAAACCCATCAATCCTGGGCCCCTTTGATGTGGGAAAGCAGTGTTATTGGTTGATGGAAATTAAAACCCCTTATCCATCCTTATCCATCCTTACCCAATCCTGGCTAAACGACCCCACTTCCCAAACGGGACTCGGCCATCCCCAAAACTCCCACCTCCATAGATGTTTTGCCTTCCTTGGAGGATGGCATCATGGGAACTCCCCATGAACCACTTAAACATGGTTGACGTTTTGCTTGTTAAACGCTTATTGTCCATTTCAAACGGTAGGAACAACATGGAACAACCCATATCTGAGTCACGTCCTGCAAAACCCAGCTTTCTGAGTTCTATGCTCTGCCGCTTTTTGAGGGCTGGTATCGATTCCCATTCTATCAGAGGGTCATAGAGGGTCCTGGTTTTGGTCGACCCGGCTACCCAAATTTCTGTGACGACCATCCCACTCAAAATGGTCCTTATTCTGTAATTAATAGTGATATCCCCCCAAGCCACTATCGGACATGCATAGAAAATCATGATGAATCATGGCATGATGAATCATGGCTTACCGCCTGCGTGTTTGTTAATAATATCCTAAATATCTTAAATCCCCCATGTTCATTGGTTGTTCACTGCTTGAAATCCCAAAATTGCCGGAGCCTTTTTCGGCTTTGCCAAGCATCACGCGCCGTGTAGTTGAAGTCGCCCCCAACATGCTTTACGGCTCCGCCCGTCGCATCGCCAATGGGGATCTGCCCCACCTGCAAGGACCCACATGGACCCATGGCTGGCGCCACCATGGCAGTTCTCTGTGCATTTGGAAGACAGCTTTAAGGTTGACACCCAGTAGCCACGATAGTCTAACCTGAGGCGCAAAGGCACGATGCCTTTGTGGGAGACACACAGGATTGTGTAGCTCATGCAGCAAATGGGCCTTCCAAGCCAAAAGGCCCAAACAATGTGAGACTGACAAACGCGAAGCCTTGCTCCGCGAGCCACGCAGTTCATCACAGTTCCTCCGAGCAACACTCCATTCATCACCCATCGTACGCCATGCGCGCCACGATAATCCACCAGTTCGCGGAGAGCTTGACCTTCAAAAATCACCTCGAGGCTGGAGAGTGGTCAAGCCTTTCACCGCAGTCCCGCGCAGGTTTTACCATGTTTTTTCCTCAGGATGAATAGTCCCTCGTCCTGATATTATATAACCCCACATGTGGGCCCCCCCAAAATGCATACATCCAATAGCAAACTATGGTTTCCAAGGCGATAAGCTGGAAGCCAAGAAACGCAGGCAGCATCCAGAAAGAAAGGTGTGGGATCGTCTTCCTCCTCCTGGAAAGCTGGAGACCTATCCCTTCAACCTTTGTTGGAGCTACCTGTAGCCGTTCAGAAAGCCGCTGTGATCAACCAGTGGCTACTAACCCATTAAGGGGCCTTCAAAAAGCTTCAAAAATGTGTTTTTCTTTTACGCGATGTCCTAAAGCGTTTGAACATGTCCGGAGATCCATGAGAAAATGCGTGGCGTTCCCGATGTAATTGACTTCCAAGGAGCTGAGGTCGACAGATTTTTAGCGATTTGTGAGTTTGTCGCCAGTGGTCTTAACTAAAAAAACATTGAAAGACATGTATAGTGGTTACAAAGGATCATCATCCCAGTAAATACATTTGTTTTTCCCGCAATACCCTTTAAAATATGCAACTATGCATTTTGAGTCAGGAAATCAGTTGCAATTTATGTATTCTAATTTGTCTAAAGCAGCATCCTTTCTTGATAGAAAATAAAACAAACACATACTTAATACCCCACATTACCCCACCTTTCTCTGAATCTGCCCTCAGCCGGGCCTGCTCTGGAGGAAAGGTCCAGCCAAACTCGAAGCGCAACCGCCAGGCATCCCCAAAAATGGCCTGCCCCGTCCAGTAGGATGTTGGTGAAGTCTGGGGTTACCCTCGGGTTTACCTTCCAGTAATCAAACGTGGCTGGCTGGGAAATCCCCTAGAAATGCAGGGTTTTAATGGGAAAATCATCTATAAACGGGGATAAATGGAGATTGTCCAAGTTTGTTTGATGTGTTCCTGATGGTGAAAAGATTGAAACGGATGTTCAAGTCGTAAACTGGTTCAAATCTGTCTCTGCTTGATCCCATTGGCAGCTTTAAAAGATCACTCTTTTGGGGATGGGTCAATACTGGCTACCCCGAAGCCTTGCGATGAAGAGCACTGAAAATTACCAAATTCTAATGGTTTCCTTCAGATGATCCCCATTCATCCTTCATGTCAGATAATCTGCTCTCAAGGGGAACCCATTCCTCAATCAAACACATAGTCGTTTACAAAACAGGAATCATTATCATCCTCCATCTATCTATATAATCTATATACAGTAATCTAAGTTAATCCAATATCTATAGCTAACCAATCTATATAGTGGAATGTACTTCATCTTCTGTCCCAAAATCGGATACTTGCCCTAAATCCAATGGTTTATTACCATTTTCCCCACAGGATGCCATAAAGTGTGGGGCGTGCCAAATTTTTCACGCACACGCACGCCCATAGTCTTGACCATGTCATGTTTTATCAATTTTATCCAATGAAAATCCCATTCTATGCCATTTATCCATATCCCATTATGTATTCCAATAAAATCCCAATTCTGTCCCTAAAATCCAAAATGTAGCCAATTACATCCCCAATATTTCCCGCAACCCAATTCAATCCCACTAAAACCATATAAACACCTATATAAAAACCATATAAATTTAAATACCATCATTTTTGTTGCCCGCTTCATCCCATTGACTGCTGACCCCGCCCTCACCACCGTGGCCGCACCTCGTTGATGGAGAGCTGTTTCTGATCCATCCGTCGCGCCGAGGAGAGCCACAGGGTCTCAGAGATGGCCTGTTGCTACTGACCGCTGGAAAAAGGGATGATTTTTTGGACCAAAATCCCACTTTTCTATGGTAAAAATACCAGAAAAGATTGATTCAATATACCATGGCTGTCGGATTTTGGTCAAAATCCCATTGTTAATCATTGATATTGTAGTCCAGAAAAATAGGAACAGTATGGAACAGTAGCTGGCTGGGAAGGTTGCAACATAAGAACACCGGCGCGGGAAACAGAATCCGAAACTCAAAAATTCACTGCCCGGGTTCTTAAATGGATAAAAAATCGATAGAACAGTGAGACAGCCTAGCTGAGAACTCCCTGAGTTTCTAAAGGCCCCACTCCCACCTGTGGAAAGGCGTGCGATGCTAAGATCCTGAACGGAAATGAATCTTGGATTGTCAAGGAATGGGAACCATGTTGAATGATGGGGATTGATGTGGTTTGATTCATGTTGATTCCTATTCGTATCATTGAATTGCTGATGCGTTTTTTAGGGGCTCACTCTTCCAACCGGGAGACCTGGGGTGATTTCTCTATTCTTTCAACATTCTGACAACCCAAGTAAAATGCACTGGCTTTACTTTTAAATGGAACGTGTACATTGCATCATCCACAAAAAATTGCCCATCAACTTTTTTATCGAAACATGGCAGTTCTGTAATGTTCTGTATGCATCTTTATGCATTTTCCTGCATTGTTTCTGTTTAGTGTGGTGAGTTGCCATCCATTTCTCCGGACTTTTGCATTTTTCCCCACCAAGCTTCTGTAGAAACTCTGTGGTCATGGCTTTTTGGTTGGCGGATAACTCCACAGCGTAGCCCATCCTTTGGCGCAGTCGGACCATCTTCAATGAGAACATCACCGTTTCAAAGATGTGATTTTCCATGATTTTCCGGTCGTTTCAAACGATGGGGATAATGATCTGGGGTTTCAACCATATTAACAGGCAATGTCAATGTCATCCCGGGTCGGGCCGAGAAAATGTGCCATCAAGTAGCTCCAAAGCATGTTTCTCCGTCCTCGGCTGAGAAACCAATGAGTACTGAGTTGCACTGAGTAATGAGCAACTAGTTGCAAAGGTTGGGCACCGGAAAGCAGGCACCCAATCAGGTTTTTATACGGAACCTGATGCACCTGTATGGATATGCATTGCACTTGACTGCAGGCTGCTATGGTACATCCCTGTGCTTATGACTTGGTTCGGCATGTTCGCGCTTTGCACGACTTAGCGATGATCTTGGTGATCCCCTCCAAATCAAGTTTCAACAATCCCAAGCTTTGCTGGTCGAGCGGCAAATGCACTCTGGTCTCTTTCACAGGATGGGAGATGTTGAGTTCTTCCTGGGCAGGAGGGTAGGGTTCTGGAGCCTGGTCGTACTTCGAAAACAGCTGGGGCCACATGGTGCCACCTCTGTGACAAAACCTCCGAGGTCTTCAAGTGGGGGGAACACTGACGGATTGGCACTATTTGGGGGTATGGACCGTGATCATCCCCTACTTAAGCCAGGGTTTTATCTTTCATGATCCAGGGTTAACATTTGGATGCTTTTGGTGTTTCTCTGAAAGTAAGGTACTGAGTATCACCTGGTAACCAATGCTTGATCATCATCTCCCCTATCCAACTCGAAAGCAGTCAAGGCACCTGGATTCGGTCCAGCACTGGTGGAACAAGGTTCCGCATGGCTGGATGTCGTGGATAGCCCAGCTCCAGGATTTTCTTCATCACCGTCCTGGCAAGTGACAGTGACAGAGCTCAAGTGCAGGATTTCAATCACCAGAACAACTCCCATGTTGCGACGAAACCATAACATTGGGGAAGGCTGGCAGCTTCGCGAGTCTTTGGAATTGTCTAACTTTCTGCTGTGTTTCGGCTTTGTTTCGGGTGTAAAGTGACCAATGTGACTAGCACTGGGCCATTTCGGCCTGTAGTCACGATGGCTCCCATGACCAAAGGAATTGATCTTGTTCACGTGCCACAGCTCATCTTCCAAGCGATAAATGCTGATCAACACCGCACACCTGGATGGTCATGGTGGCCCATTGCGTTGCAAGGAATTTCAGGTCCACATGTGGAACTGGCATTTGCGGTCTGCGGTACAGCCAATCCATAGGAAAACATGGCGTCTTCACCATTCACCCTTAAGAATACGTGGCAGAATTCCTGCCAAACCCGGCCTTCATCAATGGCACGATTTTCTGTCATCTGTTTTTCACCACGCCCTTCTTAATCATGGTGGTTATCCTCTGGTAATTTAATATAGCTATGGACAATGGCCATTTATAGTTGATTTACCCATTAAAAATGGTGGTTTTCCATAGTTTTTTGTATGTTTACCAGAGGGCAATGGCTGGTTACCCCACTGATCTTGGCCTATCTTGGCCTATCTTGGTCTTTTTTGACGGATCCGGCGATCTGGCGATCTGGCCGGGGGGCTCATCTCCAAACTTGGCTTGGTAGTTGACCTCGTTGTCCGCCAGAATTTCCGAGCCCTCGGAGTCCGCATCCACCACGACGCTCCCTGAGTTGTGGTGAGTTGTGGGTAGCCTGTAATGTGAACCATCAATCTACCATTTTTGGATGGTTTATAGTAAAAATTGTAATTTTGGGGCTGATTTCCAAAATTGGGTTTACCACATTACCCCTAAGAACCATCTTTAATAATATATCATTATCTAACAAAATGGTTGGAAATCAATGGTCACCACCCACGAAATGTTACCAATGGGTTTGCTGGAACTTCCAGGTTCCAGCCAAATCGCAACCCCAAAACCATAGGAAACATCCAAAAACCTCATATATGTTTTTGGTTTGCCATTGTTTTGCTATGGAAAATCTAGGCAATTGGATGTTTCCTGAGGTTAACTCACATAATTCTCCAGCGGAATGCACAATCTTATCCGGGATATGTTGAGATCAGTGACCATAGTTTTCAAACTACCCTCTGGTAATTCAGAAAAACTATGGAAACTGGCCCATCTATTGATGACTTACCTATTAAACACGGCTATTTTCCAGTTCGCTACGTTAAATCACCGGAGGGTATATGGAAAGAAATGTTTCATACATAAACCATCATGTTTATATTCTATCATCTGTAATACATGGGCCATTTATACCATAGAGTTATATGTTAAATCACCAGGCCGGGTTTTTCCCAGGTAGACCGGCCCTCCGACACTGGCGTTGAGCTTCTGAGGTTGGTGAACTTCGACAAATCTCTGGAGTTGGTGGGCGAAATGACCTTGAAGGCTGGGATGGACGCAGGACATAAGCGCCAATAGCGTCAGCAATAAACGGCCCCATATGGATGGTTTATATATATACCATATCTATCGATGATTTTGTGGTAAACTTGGATAACTTGGGGATGGTGGAACCTATTGCTTTACGAACATGACCTTTCTTTGGGTTCTTTGAGGTAGGGTCCGTGACATTTTTCCATGACCTTTCGAGAGAAAACCGGGAAACCTGTTTTGCGAAAATGCACATCTGTCTTGACATATCAAGAAAACTATGGTTAAAATAAGGTCATATTTATATATTGAGATATATCATACTTAAATCCAAAATTATGATATGCAATGAAATATCAGTGAAGCAATTTGTTTAAATCACCCTCTGGCAAATCCAACATGGCCAGATCCTCAGCCGCCAAGAGACGAAAAGCAAATCGCTGACGCTGGGTGGAAGAAGGTCGACCCGGATTTCCATGGTTTGCTTGCCTGATATGTGCGGCGGGCATGTACATTGAGTACGTTGACATACTATAGCATAGCTAATATACAGATGTATATACAACATAAAAAACAACAAACACACACATATATATATAAATAATTAACAATAATAATAACAATAACAATAATAATAACAGTAACAATAATAACAATAATAAAAACAATAACAATAATAATAACAATAATAATAATATATATACACATAAGACATAATAATAATATGTGTCAACATATTGTCTTGTGCATGTGTCAGAAACATGTGATATAGATCTGTGAATATAGGTGTGGAAACTAGCTTTGTAGGCTTCAGCCAACCGCTAACTGCAAGCAGCAAAGCTCCTTTTGCAGTGGCAGCTTTTGACCGAAACAGCAGTTTTGGCTTGGTAAGTTCAACACCTGAAAGTTGTGCTGGATAAAACGACCCCCCGCAGTTGGGATCGACCGTGTCAGAAACCAAGGATTCAAGGCCGCAAATGCGTTCCCCCCGGCCGGGAACGCGCATGAAGCCGTCGGCAACATACACAGTACGGTGATCGCAACTGGACAGGTCACCAGACCAAACAGTGCCGCTTGCGATCTTGGGTGCTGGTGGCGTCGCCTTGGCTTGAGAAGTTGATGCAGATTCTCCTGGACCTTCATGCTTATAGGGGCAATCCGTTCCACGCCTACAAAAACCTTTGGGCCAAAAGAGGCAAACACCCTTGTCACCTGGGTTCTGGTTGCCAGATCCTTTAGGACTGTTCTTGTTGCTCTTGGAGCTACAATTTCCCTTTTCGTCGTTTTGGCCCTCTCCGGTTTTATTGTCACCCTTGCCCTGAGGCTTTCCTTGGGAATCCTTACCTCCTCCTTTCTTTCCTTTACCTTCACCTTTTCCTTTGGACTTGGGTTTTGGGTCTTGAGAACTACCGGGAGCATTCTTGAGGCCCTCTTGAATGGAACTGAGATTCTTTTCATGTTGTGACTCCGCGATCACCCTTTCAAATCGAGACCATAGATAATCATAGGTACGTTCATTGGCATCTGCCGGAGACCCCTTGATTCTTTCAATTGCCAATTGAAGCTGTTTGACTCGTTTCAGTCTTTCATACAACCATTTGGACAATTGTCCTGATCGGCAATTGTCCTAAGATGTGACGAACCTTGTCTCTGAAATGAATGAGCGAAGCAAATTCTGATTCGGGACTTTGAAGTTACAATTCAACTGCAGATACAACACCACCCAAAGCGGCATCCAAATCAAACTCCCTCACGACAAGGTTAAGCAATGGACGTCCTCTAAGGGTACGATTCATGGCTATACTTTCCTCAATGTAAGCTTGAATGCGAGTCCCAAGGTGGCCTTTCAAACATGCATCTTTGGTGAACCAACTACAAAGGACCCCGTCAAATCTTGGGAAACCCTCCCTTTCACCTCGAAGATGGTTGATTTGATGATGGGACAACTTGCTACTCTTCAAGAGCATGTAGCCAGTTTAACTCAAAGGGTTCAAACGCTTGAAACTTGGGAAACAGAAGAACAGGAAACTTATGAAGTTGAAGATGAAACGGCTGATAACTTTGTAGGCTTCAGCCAACAGCTAACTGCAAGCAGCAAAGCTCCTTTTGCAGTGGCAGATCTTGAGCCAAAACAACAGTTTTGGCTTGGTAAGTTCAACACCTGAAAGCTCTGCTGGATAAAACGAGAAACAAATGTAATGTTAACATGGTATCAATAAGCCCTCAAAGCACAATCATTCACTTAATTAAGCTGAGTCCAAACATACTTCGGGGACCCCAGGCAGTCAGCATTGCCGAGCAAATTCCCTAATTAAAAATCAAATGTTTTAAAATTTGCATTGATTCTAGTTTGATGTCGACTTGGTTTGATCTCATTTTGTTTTCAACTGGATTTGAATGAAAGCTGGAATCAAAGTTAAATTGAATTTGAATTGATTCTAATTTGAGACGCATTGCGTCCAAGAATTGTTTGTGGTTCAGCTGAAGGAAGGGTTGTACAAAAGGTTAGAGAAACCAATAATTTGCTTTAAAGATGATTTCGAAAGCTATATATAAGCGCCTGCATTCACCCCACAGAAAAATGAGTGATTTTTTTCAATGGCGTAAGTCATTGTCTTTTAGTGTGGATCCGAGGTGGTTCAAGGCTACCCGAGTTTGTTGCAGTGCCTTTTTGAATAAAGAATCAGTCAGTGGTTTCAGTCCAGCTTCAAAGAGGTTCAAGCTAGGAAAGCATTTCACCTTTGCCAGAGGAAAAAAATAACTTCAGAACCTCGATTTGTTGAGGTCAGATTAAACAAACATAAGGAAGGAAAAACAAGGAGGAAAAACCGCACAAAAACGGGAGAACAACAATACCTCCGAAACAGGTTGCCGTTCGTCCGTACGTTTTAGTGGTGGAGGTTTTTACTAATCTGTAGATATCTGTAGTGACTTTATTGCGGCGCCCTTTCTTTCACCATGATGTTACCATTGGACCATCCACGTGACCCAGCCTTTCCGCAGAGTGGGATCACTGATCTCATCGCGACAAGAGACCGGTAAAATCATGGCCTGGACGGAGGGATAGATAGATGGGTAATTATTTGTGCAAAAGATTGTTTGCATGTGCATATGTGACAATGATGGATTGGATGGATTGGATGGATGGATGAATGGATGGATGGATGGATGGATAGATAGGTACATAGACAGACAGACCTAGACAGGCAAATAGATAGGTAGATAGATCAATGAATAATACAAATATACAAAAATACTGTAGATCGAGATATCAATGATATGCAGAGTCATTAGAGTGCACAGCACTTAAACGCGAGTCAGCTGTGAGTTGAACTTTGGGACATCAACCAAGGCAGGCGCCCCAACTGGCCTTGGAAGCGTCGTGATGTTCACGGTCGCGTCCCTTGAGGCTCTTGTTGTGCGAGCTCGGCCCTGGCCAAACCCAGCTTGAACGACTTGCAGGCGACAAGTCTGTGCAAACAGAATCCTGCTATGTCCTGTTAGACCTCAAATTCATCTGGGTTAAATTGACTTAAACTGCGAACAAATTAGTGTACAGAATTAAGACTCAAGACTGCCAAGAATCTTAGGCTGGATCATCCCACATGTTATCCCTGGTCATCCCTGGTCCCTTGGCCATCTCGACAAGCAGCTGGGACTGTAAGGTCCGAGGCCAGGAACGGCATATTTCATGGCCTGTGAGCCATGGCCATCGATAATGTCCAAGACCTTCTCCTGGCGTTGGGGGTGGGATGGGTAACCCAGCATGGGACCATCAAAAAAACTCCACCAGTTGATTCTCTGAGGGCAAAGGGGAAGTAGCTGGGGCAACTGCTTTGAGATGGTTTCAGGTGGTTGCTTCCAAGTATTGATGTGATTGATGTTGCTGACCATAAGTAGCCGCGTAGCCAGCTCTAAAATGGCAGGGTGTCTCTCATCGCCTCGTTGCACATGATGCAGCTGGCATCCAGCGAGTCGAAAATGCCCTTGGGATAGGACCAATGGAACTCCAAATGGATGGTCCGCAAGATCCGCGAGCGAATCGACCTGCGAAGAAACTGCGGCATTTTCGGCTGAAGATCTGAAAGTGCCAACTAACTTATGCCGCTTATGCCCTTTGGAGAAAAAATCACCTTCATGAAAAGAAAGAATTTAAATCTGATATTTGATGATATTTGATATTCGATACTTCTATGATACTTGCTGGACTCTGGTTGAATCAGCAGTTGAATGCTCCAAGTCGTCCCCACCTGGTGTAGTCTGCCAGCTGCCGGCAATTCAGCTTCCACCCTTGCCTCGTAAACTGTGCTCATCCCAAGGCTAGTGAATGAGTCTATGATCTCCAAACAAAACATTTAAAACATCAAAAGTGGACTTCAACAGCGAATCTATGCCTTGTTTGCTGTTGACTTGTTTCTCACCTGCATCCTCTTTAGAGAACTTTGTTCAATGCACAGAAATCACTGAGCATGAAACATTGCTGAGACGTGGAAGCCGCAAACCGTTTCAACCCCACCTTCCTCCATCCTGCTGGGTGGCTCATCCCACTTACTAAGTCGGTCATATCCCGGGTTTTTCATAGGGTTTGTTCACTTGTGACTGGGGGAAAAAACATGTCATTATCCAGAACTAACTGGGACGAACCACCAAGTTCATCCATTTTAATGGGAATTTCCAAAATAAAGCATCCATTTTTGGGATACTCATATTAATGGAAACCCCCAGTCAGAAAAACTCCAAGACACGCTTGATCCATGGCGATGTTCACCAGCGAATCTGCCAGCTCGCTACTCAAAGCCGAGGAAACATCATCAGCTTCCTCCCTGCCAAGAAACTTGGCCATTCAGGGGTATGGTACCCCAAGATGGAAAAGGTATGAAAAGGTGAAATTTCATGCATCTTACCATATCTTACCATATCTTACCATATCTTACCATATCTTACCACTCTTTTTGCACTTTTAGTAGGATTTGAACTTTTCTATTGGGGGTTGCTATACCTCGAGACCAAATCAAATCAAACCAATGTCATGAGTCATGCCAATTGATTTGATGATTTTGAGAGTACAGAATTCATGTATTTGATGATTCTGGTGGTTTCCAAGTTGGCAACTTCTTCTTGCCAACTGGAATCCAAGTGCTGTTGCGTTTGGGGCTCTCAAGGATGGCCCCTGGGCAGGTTGACATATTTGAGGAAAAAACAGCCTGAATCAACGTTGTAACCAAAACGGTTTTGTACTAAGTAAATATATTGTATGTGTGTATGTATGCATGCGTGAGCATATATACAGATATGCGCGCAATATGAATAACATATACACCATTATAATACCCATCCATGCATACACACACACATATATATATATATAAATACCCATGCATGTGGAAATCCATCATATTCAAACATATCATCATATAATCACATATATGCATATCTCATAATTACATAATTATCTAGTTGGTGGTTTCAACCCCTCTGAAAAATATTAGTCAGTTGGGATTATTCTTCCCAACATATGGAAAAATAATCCAAATGTTCCAAACCACCAACCAGTTATAGTATAGTAGTATATTTATATATAATATACTATATATCATAGTACTTACAGTAGTACAATGTAGTATATATATTATATGATAACTAGGCAACTGTAAAGCATGTTGTGATTCTACACATCTACCCCTTCCGAACAAAGCTCCTCCTGAGCTGCATGGAGCAGTTCTCCGAAAGGGTATCCGGCCTGGCAGAGTTCGGATCCGAAACGGCTCCGAAACGGTGAAGAAACGGGGCGATTGCTGGGAAATCCATTGGAATTCCCTAGGAAATCACGGAGGTTTATAGCTGGGACAATCGAACTACGCTGGATTTTTTATCGCCATGAGTACCGGAGGGTACAATACATTGCCAAGAATACTCCCGGGTAAATTTAAATTCTGCATCCGACATGTAACGTCTCTTGGCATATTAAATTGTTCCAGAAGAGTTTCTTATGTTTTTTGAGGTTTCTCTGTTTCTCTTTCTCTCTCTCTCTCTCTCCCTCCTTTCCTCTCCTTGAGACAAAAGAAATTGTCGGTCAAATAATTTTGGGTCAGAAGTGGATGGTTCATAGTAGAAACCAAAAGCATCATCGACGCATCGAAGCATGGGTCTCCTCTGCAGATTGACATCTTATGATGTTTAGAGATTCTTATGACATATATATCAGATCATATACCATATACCCTCATATACCCTCCAATAACCAACCGTCCCTAATTGGAATATAGATGATTTTCCCAGCAAAAAACAACTCCATTGATAGGGATTTTCCCAGCCACGTTTGAATCACCGGAGGGTAATCATAGAATCACCTCCAACAATCTCCAACATAGTACCCTCTGGTAAACTAACATAGCTATTGAAAATGGCCATTTATAGTGGATTTACCCATCAAAAATGATGATTTTCCATAGTTATGTTAAAGTACCAGAGGGTAATCACAGGATGCAATCCTTCCAGCTCCATTCCATATATTCCATGCAGCGCCTGGTGCACAGTTCCAGGGGCCCCGTTTTGCTGTTCGGTAGCATCCGCACGGATTGCCAGAGATCCGCACCCACACGACCCCGGCGACAAATCGCTTCAGCCACCTAGGGATGGGTGGAAGTGCCGCAAATTTGCTGAGGATGGGCCAAGAATTGTTAAAATCACCTGCCGTCTCTGTGGGGATGGCCATCGAGATGGCCAAGTTGCACCCACTCGCAGTCAATAAAGCTAATTTCTTTCAGTCGCAAATGAGAACACGATTCAAGCCTTACGTAGATTAGGTAGATTGGACCAAGGATTCTGGAACACATTAGTGATCTTTAGCTAGTCACTTATTTTTTAATCACAGATAATCTAATCCATTCGATAAGAACTATACAAAATGAACTACTTACCCTCTGGTAATTTAACATAGCTATTGAAAATGGCCATTTATAGTGAGTTTTCCCATTAAAAATGGTGATTTTCCATAGCTATGTTAGTTTACCAGAGGGTATCCCATCTTATCCCAATGCTACCAACCATTTCACCCCAGGCACTCCCAACCCCTTTTCGACTTGGCGGATCTTGGAGGATCATTCCGCTGCTTGTAACTGGTGGGTTCAACCCCGGTTGACCCCGATGCCTGGGGTTGTCGGAATCTGGCGAAACTAAGCCCACAACCATTGACCGGCTACTAAGTGGGGCGATCCTCCAAGTATATATTTATAATATATATATATATATCTATCTATCTATATATATAATATATATATATAATTAATATTTATCCTTTCTGCAGCAGGCTGGCCTCTAATCCCCGATGGTTTCGACGAATGTAAATCGCAATGGGCAGTTGGAGTGTGGCTCTCCTGTCAACGGTACTCTTCAACTGGAAAACGAGGCACGAGGTGAGCTTTTGCTGGTTGCAACACACAAAGTTCAATATCATATATAAATCCCATCTATATAAATCCCAATATATAAATCCAGTCAACATAAAATTTTCTATGACATTTCCATCTATATAAATCTTAATTCACACTCCCAACTTTAAATTCCCAAGCTTACATCCCCAATGAAACGGGAAAAACAATCTTCAATCCAAATTCTTAAATCTTCAATCACCAATTTCAATCAATGTCAATCATCAACTATAACTGCTGGTTAGACTATGGCAAATGGATAACTTGAAGATACTTAGTTGGAATTAGTTGGACCTGTGGCAGCTATGGACTTGAAGATCGGGGGCAATTAGACAAAGAATATCAAAGAATAACATCAATAAAACCCAAATTTCTTCATCCCTTTTTTGTTCCCTTCCAGCAGCTTCCAGCAGCTTCCAATCGTCCTCGAGTTCACCCCATCCATCTCCGTTTCGGCGTCCAGGGTCACCAAATCCACGTCGCGCAAGCACCGCACCTGGAGGATCTGGAGCTGCGGATCGGTGAGGGTTTGGGGGGAAGCCGTTGTGACGAGACGAACTGGTCATTTAGCAGCTGTGGCAAATTAGATCAAATATACCTGTTTATAGCTTTATTTATAATTTATAACTTTATAACTATATAATTTACATGGTTTACCAGTTCACCTCTTAAACATTGGTGATTTTTCCATAGCTATGGCACAAATCACCAGAGGGTAAATGCACCGTACTTGAGATGTTTGTGGGAGATTTACCTCTACTCTAATATGGCAATCTTCATTAAAACAACTGTGGTGTAGAGAGCCACCATTTCACAAATGCTTATGTGACTTCAGTTCATGTTGTATATTTACAATGGTCCATGTAATTATACGGTATACGCCAACAATTGTCATGGGATATTGTAATTGTAGATTTTAATTTCTAATAATTTCTACAGGGACTATTAGCAATTCTATTGGCATGATAATTGGGAGAATTTAAGAGAAAACCATGGTTTTAAGCAGTTCTAACGGGTCTCTTGTTGCACTGTCAAGTCGTGCGCATCAAGTCTGGGAGATAAGAATCATGCGGAAGAAATCCCCTTGAAATATGGGTAAATTGTGGAAAACACACTTTCTTTGATAACTCATAATTTAATGAGAACATCGGTTTGGCCCGAAAGTAATGACCAACATAGTATAGGAATGCATAACCCTTCTAAAGAAAATTTTCATAAATTTTCAACATCTTCCATTGAACCCATTAGTGACTCAACTTCAAAATGCCACTCAACCTAAGCATGTCACCCGACCTCAACCTGACCAGCTGCGTCGCGCCTCCTCTCCCTCTCCGATGAGTCTTCGAATCACCCCAAGGCACTGCTGAAGGATGGCCTTGGCTCCGATTCAATGGCTGGAAAGCCTCCAACACTTGGCCTATCAACGACGAAAATAGGAGAACAGTAAGACATAGCCGGACTATCGACTGTTTTTTTTGGGGAATCCTCTGCAAACGTATGACCCTTTGTGAGGTAATATTCTGATGGAAATTCTGTGTGACTTACATTCTAAGGTTTCCAGGCATTGAATTTGAGGGGTGTAACGGAAGCCATTGGATCTGCGTACGACACTCATAATACTCATAGGGATCCTGACGAGTAAGAATGATTCACTGCATTTAACATCACCCCCAAATCACCTCAGACTCAGCTCAAAATCACCTCAACCTATCTCAAAGCCACCCCAAATTCACATCCCCAGATCTTTGGATTCTTTGTGGCATTGTACTATATTTAAAGTACTTATTATAATAGTAGTAGTAGTAGTAGAAGTAGTAGAAGTAGAAGTAGTAGTAGTAGTAGTAGTTGTAGTAGTAGTAGAAGTAGTAGTAGTAGAAGTAGTAGTAGTAGAAGTAGTAGTAGTATTAGTAGTAGTAGTAGTAGTAGAAGTAGTAGAAGTAGCAGTAGTAGTAGTAGCAGTAGTAGGAGTAGTAGTAGAAGTAGTAGTAGTAGTAGGAGTAGTAGTAGTAGTGGTGGTGGTAGTAGTAGTAGTAGCAGTAGTAGTAGTAGTAGAAGTAGTAGTAGTAGAAGTAGTAGGAGTAGTAGAAGTAGTAGAAGTAGTAGTAGTAGTAGAAGTAGTAGTAGTAGTAATAGTAGAAGTAGCAGTAGCAGCAGTAGTAGTAGTAGTGGTGGTGGTGGTAGTAGTAGTAGTAGGAGTAGTAGGAGTATAGTATGTATTACAATCTAAAATCCACCCTCCATCCTCGTTTGAAGCTTTCCATCAGCACCAAGGAACTTCGCCCTCTCGCGCGGAGGAAAAATCTTGCAACTTCACCACCAGGGTGGCCTCAAAAACAGCGCCAGGGTTGATGGTGATGGGCATTGAGAGCCCCGTTTGTTATCCTGTAGGGTAAATGGTCGTACAAACATTTGTACTGTTTTTTAAACGATATATATATAAATAATATATATATAATATTATATTATATATATTATATGTTATATATATATATTATATATTATATTATATATATATTATATGTATATTATATTATATGTATATTATATGTATATATGACCCAGGACGCCCAAGGCCCCCCCCCTCCACCCATGGTCCCCCCCCTGTGGCCTGGGATGGTGGTATGGTTCTTCTGGTCCCCCCCCCCTGTATGTGGTATGTTGGTATGTATGTTGGTATGTTTGTTGGTATGTATGTTGGTATGTTGGTATGTATGTTGGTATGTATGTTGGTATGTATGTTGGTATGTATGTTGGTATGTATGTTGGTATGTATGTTGGTATGTATGTTGGTATGTATGTTGGT
>Ga0126342_10009714_pt1:0-15000 | contig 17237 bp, 13 predicted proteins | sample Cyp1metagenome_FD_92528 | JGI IMG/M metagenome (GOLD analysis project Ga0126342, IMG submission 92528) | Coral microbial communities from Lord Howe Island, Old Settlement Bay, Australia - Cyphastrea 1 metagenome | ecosystem: Host-associated > Invertebrates > Cnidaria > Coral ... | reverse complement strand
TGATGACTCATGATGTCAGTGGCAGGCGGCAGGGGAAAGACTGGATTTTGCCCATCGAGGCACCTGAACAAAGCAGACTACTCATGACATCTCATGACTATTCATATCTATTCATTCACCTTGACCGACCTTGACCTCTTTGAATCCTATTTGACGTCATATCGCCTCCGACGAAAAACAAAACAGGTTCAGTTGTTTCGCCGGAACGAGGGTCGTCACGCAGAGAGCTGAGTCACCTGAGAACATCTGAGAACCAAAATGGTGGGGAGTTACCAGTGGTTTTCCTTTCCTTTGGCCGCTCAGATTGACTTACCCTTGCAAAGCAAGGTGGCAGCGTCGTGAGTGAATAGGAAAGCTGGGAATGCGCAGTTTCGGATGCTGGAGCAAGGATCATTGCCCGTTGCTTCTTTTCCAGTGATTGACTAAGGCAGTGTTGCTCGGCATGGGCCCACGACCTAGTGGCAATGTTGTCACTTGCTGGCTTACATGTTTGTTCCATTACTTTTGAGAGTTATGAATGCTATGAAATTGTAAAGTTATCTAAAATTGACCTGTAAATTTGTCCGTCCTTACCTAAAAGCCTCAGTCGCTGAAAGCGATAATATGTGAAAGTAGATTGGTACTGGAGGGTACTGTAGCTGTAGCTTGGTGTGGGTAAGGAACTTTGACCCTGTTCCCAGAGATGTTGTAACTGTCATTCCACTGCTATCCACTTTTCTTTTCCCTGAACTGAAGAGCTGGACTTTCTTAAAGGCAGGCATGGATCTAGGATTTTGAGGCGGGGCAATGGACAGGGCCCAGGGGTGAATGGAGGTGACCATGTGTGGGATCGGGGTGGTTCAGGGACCATGCGACTTGTTGGTAAACACGTCTTCAAAAATTGTGAGTCTTGGGATATTGACGGGGTATATAATGGGAGACATTGGGGCGCAAATCATGCAGGAAGTGGAGCCTAACGATCTGAGCATAACATAACATCATACAGTAACCATCATAACCCATTTGTTTGTATTGTCAAGCATCACACCCGGTTTGAAGCTAAAATGATGGTAAGATGTCACAAGAATAGAATTTATACACAGGACATCATAAAGCAGCTTCTAAGCCTCCGTTTGGAGTTCATCAGCTTGAACCTTAGGCGGAGAATGGCAGTACTTTCAAACTTTGTCCATATACCTGACAGTGCTAACCCGCGAAGCGATGTCAATCCGAACGGGCTACAGCAAGCTAACCCTCCCCCGATTGCTAGCGTCAAGAGCATCTCAGCTTGCTGGTACGTCCTGGTACGTGGCAGTACCTCATAGCTATACCTGGTATGTTCTGCTTCAGTCAGGATCCAATGTGCTTCTCTTGATGCTGCAGCTTGTTGTTGTACGTGTTTGTTTTTGTCCAAAGCTGATATTTTAATACATGTATTATTTTCTATGTGTATACATATGATGTGTATGTATATATATATTATGTGTGTGTGTTCATCCCAGAATCCCAATCACTGTGCAACAAAACTTGCAGAAAATCGCAGCAGACCTGCTGTTCATAACTGTGACCTCTCTCCATCAGACCAGGGTCACCTCATGAACGGAAGTAGACAAAGCAGAGTGGTTTCAAAATTCATATATCCAGGTCTTTGGTTTTCAGAAGCGTTCGAGTTTGCAAAGTGAAAAGATATGAAAAGATCATAATCTACACAATGTATGTAAAGTGAAGTGGTTGTTCAAGCCTAGTTCAACATTTCTCTCATACCCTTGATCGAGCTGACACTGAAACCAAGCAAGGACACCAGTTCCACGCAGCTTTGGTTTCCAAAGTTCAGTTCTCCAGTCAAAAAGATCAAAAAGAATGGGTAGTGCTGACATTGAGCACGGGGGCTTGCTTTTATTTTCAACGGTACTGTATGCGCCAAGCGCGATGAATCCCACATTCCTTGGACATGACATTTGGTTTGAATCTTTTCTCGTCATGGCTCTACAATTGTTTGACCTGCTTAAATCATTAGACAAACTTTTGACAACACGTGTGCCTTGGAACATAAGATCAGGGAACCCAGCTGGTACCCTGGGAGGAGGGGCTTCGTTTTGTCAAGTTAAATGCTCTAAATGCTTGTTGGGGCAGAACTGGTCTCATTTGCTTCTTCTAGTCCTGATGCTTTGTTTCATTCTTGATGAGGTTTGAAGGTTTTATGCACTTTGTGGAGGTCAATTGTTCCAAGAAGAACTTGTTTAACGTTCTAGGGAAGCTATTGGAGGCATGTTCTTCGTGCGCGCGGGCTTCCCCCTGCTTGTACTGTACGTTTTGGATCAATTTTGGACCTGGACGAAAGCAATGGATACTGTAAGCATGATAAGCAGTCGTCGCCAACTTGGAGGCACAGTCAGTATTCGCCTCTCAGTCTGAGAATAGGTACCTTTTTCACAGCCGACTTGGCAGCCGAATCGGCATAAGAGCAAACGAAAGAGCCGAAACTCCAATTATGATCAATTGTGTATGTTCCGGTTGTGTACTTGTTTCAAGACTTTGTTTCTTCAGGTCGCCAGCTTTTCCGCTCACTGCATGACATGACTGAGAATGATTTTGACGAAGATGCGATGAAAATCTATGAGGCCAGACAGCATTGCCATGTTTTGCCATGTGTTTTGCCATGTTCTGACAGCGTTGCCATGTGTTGCCATGTGTTGCCATGTGTTTTGCCATGTTCTGACAGCGTTGCCATGTGTTGCCATGTGTTGCCATGTGTTGCCATCGGTTTTGATACTGACTCTGATAGTGACGTATGTCCCTCGCAATAGCAACCTGCGGTGTCCTCAGTGCAGGAGCGAGCTCGGCTCATATTTCGAAGCTTTCAGCCAAGCTCGGCTCATTTTCTTTCTTTGGCCCAGATGATGTTGAGAGATGTTGAGAGATGTTGAGAGGTGTCAACCAGTCAGAGAAGTGGCTTATGTGGATGTGTCATGCGCTATCCCTACCGAGTTTCTATCCAACTTACAGCTGCAATGCTCAAGACTGTTTTGACCTAGTGTGAAGAGCATCCTGCATGTATGTACATATAGTCATATAGTTACATATAGTTCATAATACTATTGATTGTATAATTTTGCATATAATTGTAAAATAAATTGTGCGTATATATTATGATATTGATCATTCTATGTACATCTACAAGGCATGATGTGTATGCTACTTGTATATTTGCATATATACAGATATGCTTCTGTACATGTTCATTCATCAATCTGGTTCGTGACTTTAAATATGTTCACCCTCCAACCCGAAAGTCATTCCTGGACAGCAATGAAGACCTCATTGTTGTGAAGTTTTGGGATGTTGTTTGAGTTGGATGAATTTGTGAGGAGTTGATACTGATACAGGCTATTGGAAATATTGAAACTGGGTAGACATGTAGATATGCTCAGAGGATTCCCAGGATTGTTCCGTGAAACCTGAGATTCACTATGTCCCCGAGCCAGACTGCCACTGTCAAATGATCGTGCTTTGCAACGCTTGGAAGTTCGCAAATTCCTCAAAGTCTTGCCTGCCGCACAGACACACGAAGGTGTGTAATTGTCGCATGCCGGCAGATGCATGGATCATTTCGTTTTGCTCTTTGGGGGTGTATGCTTTCATGAGAAGAACTTATCCTGCACAAGCATAGAAACACAGTCCGTGTTTGCGCACCTCATTTTATTGATGTATTGTTTTTTGCAAGTCTATGAATGTATGCTTGTGGTGGTGTATTTGTATATGTTTTTCCTGCATAGAGGATGCAATGCAAGGTCTTGGCGGGGGCGCTCATGGTGATGATGAAGGCAGCGAATGTATGCGAACATGCCATCGCTGATCCTGTTGTTCTCTGCTTTTGGAGCGAAGAGAGATATTATAAAATATTACTTATAATACTTATATATATATATGATATTAGCTGATATTATATATATACATAATTATATATATATGATATTATGTATTTATATATATAGTGGTGAGGGATGACACTGGCATTTTGAGATGGCTCTGAGTTGCTCTGCGCTGCTCCCCAGTGAGTTGGACAGGCCAAGCTTCAAGCCTTTCAATTTGCAGTAGACATGAAGCTCTTTGGTTCACGATGCAGGTTGGAAGCAGCTGCCGCCCACGGATGGAAATGGTTTGATCCAGGCAGACAGCAAATGTGCACTCATGTTCCTGGCGCCCATGCCATGATTCTCAGCATTTTATTCACAATTCGCAATCGGATGAACCCCTGCAGTCGCAATACAAGAAGCGCAAAAGAATCTACTCGTATATATGATAAAGATTGATAAAGTTCAACTTCGAGTCTGACATTCTCATAAACCCCTTCCTGCCAGCTGCAGCACCAGCGGCGGCCACATAAAATCCGCAAACTGTCAAGCTATGCGTTCGGGCAGTTACGTACTTTGTCAAATGTTTTGCCCTACCATCCGTCGGTTGGATGTTGAGCCATGTGGAGCCCATTCATTTCGCATCAGTTCACTGTTTTGCAACTGGAAAGGCAAACGTGAGGTTCACTGACGACAACATCCAGCTAGAGCCTCTAGCGCTCAAGCTGCGCCTTCATGAACGCTTTATCGAATCGAATAAGTCAGGGAAAAAATGAAAACAATACAAGCTCGAAGTGGTAGCTTCATCCTAAGGTTGGCAGATCGATTCATGGAGCAGGTTCCAGTGGAGGCAAGATCGAATCACCGCATACAGAGAGGAAGTGGCTGTGAGGTCGCAGGGTGGGTGCATCATTCTTACATTGGTTTTAGTGAATGTTCAAGATTTTGCCAGTGTCATTCAGCGTCCAATGTTTGTAGGTTCGTCTTGCCGAAGCAGATACTCGGCTCAAGATCATAGTCTCGGATATTGGACAAGATTTTCTTCAGCTTCAGCACCTTGAGAATCCCTTATTATTTCTCTTGTCAAAGTGATTCAAAGTGCATTGCTTTCTAAGAGCTCTGTTTGGAAACAAACAACCTCACTGAGTTACCTTCTATATTACCCGTCCTTGCTTTGCCGAAGCCAAGGTGCAATCTTCAGAAACTCAAAGGCAGCAGCTGCGCTTTGATCGGACGATGCATGCTTTGTGCATTCCATGCGTATTACACATTATTACACCGTGTAAATCCGTGTAAGTGCATGGAGAATTCGGAGAACAACAAGGCTTTTGTAAAGGCTTTTGTGATCTTCTGTGGCACTTGGCATCGGCCCTTGGTGCACAGTGCGGATGCCTTGCGAAGATGTGCCAGGCTAGTAGCGCCTCCAGTCACGGCCGTCAAACTTCTCAGAAGTTCCCTGAATTTCGATGTCCACACAGCTCACACACATTTTCACACGACAGGCCTTGTGCCTTCTACAGTTTTTTACACCATTTTATGACTTTTAACGTTTCTCGTATTTGTTCTTTACAGACATGAAAGGGTGTATCATTGACTGTACCAGCGAATGTACGACCATGTCAGCTCACATTCATCTCCCATTCATTGAGCAGTCTGTACCAGTGATATCTTCAGAAACATCATAAGACTTTCTCTCGTCCCTAATCACTGCATCAGAAGAAGTCTGCACAGATTCGACACACAAAAAAAAAAAACATGCGAGAAATATCAAGAAATAGTGTATGTGTATTCCACACCTCCACACTGCAGCACGGAAGCTCAAAGTCCAATTTGAGCTGGCAAATTGACCTTGATGCAGGTGGTCACTGAAATGGCTGCTCTTAACAATAAAATGCTGTAAAGCTTGCTTGCTTTGTGCAGTCTTATGCAGCATGCCAAGGTCGCTGCTTTGGTTCGTAGAGGCCTTAGAGCCTTAGAGCAGCACTGACTCCAAGACTCCATGATTCTGTGCACATGTGCTATGAAGATTCAACTTTCAAAGACAAGGTCCGCACGGCATCGGTGTTATTTCTGACATCGATGATACTGTGAAGGCGCCATTTGTTTGAAAGCCTCCAAATGACTCTTGCACTTTGGCTGGATGCTTGATGTATATTGATACATTCATGGCCCGACTTGATGCACCTAGAACAAATGAATTGAGTGAAGATGTCAAACTTTCATGAGCCAGGTAACGGAAGTCTTCCATGGCATTAAGGAGTGCTTCCTACGTGCTGAGTCTGTATTCATGACTCACTGGTCATGCTGAGCCTTGGAAGTGAAAGGCCGTGTTGCAAAACACCTTCCTGAAGACCTTTGATGATGTGTGCGGGCTCTCGAAGCTTGTTTTGATATCGCGATTTTGTATGCTATCTTGCATTTGGAGATGTTGTTGCTTATCCTGCTGTATTTCCGTCGCCGATGGAAAGGCCTGGTATGGCAAAGCTCTACCAAGGCAGATGGGTGGCACAATTCCGGCACGGTACGGGCAATGTAGGGCAATGGTGTGGGTAGAGGATGTTCACTTGTCACCCGAGTGCATGACGTATGTAATATAGAGTGCCTGCAGATGTCATGGGAGCAGTCGGACATACCCAAAAAGACCCAAGCTCCCATCTCATGATCTCATGTGCAAAGTGAAAAAAACATTTAAAAAATGCATAGCTCCCATGTCATTTGGAACGTGCATCGAAAAAATGTGGCATGACATAGGACCCCGGCAATAACATATGACCTCTGCAATTGTTTGGGCTCGCCAAGATGCAACACATGTCATGTGAACTAACTCATACACTTTAGATTTCACTTCCTACATGAGCAAAGATACGAGATGTGGATACATGAGTGTTATGGTCCCCGTTCCTTTTCATGGTTCGTTTTGATCCTTCCTAAACCATCCTATATCAACCCTTCCCACCCCATTCTTGAGAAGCATGGGCAGCCCAAACCCCTCCTTCCTCGGTACCTGCCATTCCCACCTTGGAAGTCCCATCTCATGAGTCTCATGTGGTAAATTCCTCTTCCCAACACACCTCAACAAGAAGTTGTTGTCGAGGTGCGCATTGAACTGCCTCCAAACCCTTCCCACCCCTCTCTTGGGAACCATGAATGAAAAACCCAAACCCCTTTTCATAATTCGTTTTGATCCTTCCTAAACCATCCTAAACCATTCCCACCGCATTCTTGGTAAAGCATTGGCAGCCCAACCCCCTCCCCATGCTCCATTTTGAGCCTTCCCAAACCCTTCCCAGCCCATTCTTGAGAACAATTCAAAGCGGCGTTGGCGTGGCAGAAAAAAGGTTTGCAGACGCTTGCAGATGTTTTTCCTGAAGGTCCCAAGATTCTTCTTCAATTCACATGTCATGTGTCAAAACAGAGGAAAATCCCTGCCCGTTAGGCAAGCGCATAACTTCCATGTCATGTGTATGAAAAAACATAGCTAAAATGATACATAAATCCCATGTCATGTTCAAAAAATAGGCTAAATCGACCGCAAGGCCCAAAGTCACCCACACCTATTATAATTCACATTAGTTCACATTATGACAAAGTGATAGTGAATTAAAATATATTAGCATTATTCATGTAATATGTCGTATTTATGTGGTATGTGGTGGTAGTAGTGTTGAACTTCACACTTTGAAAGGCCTATGTGGAATAATGTGTTCTCTTGTGCAATGTACATGGCGTGGCTTAATTCGCGCTGTGCACTGTGAATGATGTGATGCAAATAGCCAGGCTTGTTCTGCAAGCTGATCCAAAAAAGCGACATGTTTCAATGATGAAACTGTCAATCAAGAAAGGTTTGTTAGCATGAGTCAATTTTGTGTCGTTTGTCATGTTTAGGGAAGCGTTTTCTGCGGCTTTGTTTACTATTTGGTATTACGCAGGTCTCCAAGACCTCTCGCATTTGATACAATCAGAGAGAACCATACCTTGGATCAAGGCCTTCAGTCTTACCGTCACGGCTTATTTTGATGTGTTATAAATTTTGGTTGATGTCATGATCATGGAAATTAATTGAGAGCGCAACCACTTGCAGCTATTCGATGGCAAGCATCCATAGTGACTTGACTTTCCTGATCATGAATGCGACAAACGTGTTTGACAAAAGTGAAAATTCCGAGATTCAGACATAGATCCATCAAATTTGCGTTGCAGTTTGGTAGATGCAAAAACCAAACGAGTGTGCTGAGTTTTGGTCGGAATGAATCAAAACCCCGGGACACATGGAACCTTTGAAGTCTTAGCAAGTCTCGTTGTAAGGGCAAGTGATGGCAAGTGTAAGGTGATGTTGAAATATGTTAAAGACTTGGACCAAAACGGGCTCCTTGAACCTTTCAAGATCAGATCCCTGTAAATCAAATTGGCTCTGGAACATTTGTTGTAGCCTTTTTTGACTTGTGTTTTCATTTTGGTTGGAGTCATAGATACACGTGAGCCTTTTTTTTGGGTTGGCTGTTGGAGCGACTCAAGCAATTTTTTCACTGTTGCCCACCCATTTGTTCAACATGCGGACTTCCAAAATGCCAATGTGATCAAATGCCCGAATATTGCCAAGGCTTGGAAAAGCTTGATGCAAGCTTCCACTACGTCTCCAAAAGTGTGACCCTGAGGACTGAACAACAGAATACAACAGATACAAAACAAAACGTAAAAACAACGAGCCAATCAGCACTCGACTTAAAGGATATTTAATTTGAAATGAGTGAAATGGGTTTCATGGGACAGACCAGTTGGTACTAGTTGGCACCAAGGTCCACCAGAACTACATGCCCCTTTAGCGGATTTTTTGCATGAAAAGGTGCATACATTTGTCTTATTTATTTTATTTGTGTTGTGTCTCGGTTGTTTGTTAAAGTTTGAGATTGCTTCCGCCCGTGCTTTTGATTGAAATGCAATAAGTGATAGTAGATGTGTGGGGATGGATGGCACTTCATTTAGTGGCATGACATCCTGACATCAACCTGTCCCATCGTGTCCAGACTATCACATTTCTTTCATGTCAGTCTTCATTTGCGCTTGTCTCGGAGGGCTTCCCGGTCTCCTCTATTCACCTGTGCCCACTGCTTGGTCGCAATCGAGCCAATTTCAAGCTGGGCCAGGCGCGTCGAGGATTGCCAGATTCAGGTGGTATCCTAATATATCATAGACTCATAGACGTTCTTACACAATACAGACGCAAAACTACTACAAGACTTTTCAAGATGTCGTGTGTTCCATTGTATTCTAATGTATTCTATGCTATTACATTCCAGAATTCCAGTTGCACAGCACACTGGCTCCTACTGACAGCACATTCATGAAGTGTATCACATGTGCTTGCATACTCTTTGACAGTCGTCAATCTTTTGGCTGGATATGAAAGGTAGGTAGCCTCCAAAACTGCCGAACCTTTGCCCATGACATGCTGTGCCAAAACCCACACTGCTTTGCTCTCTTAAGTACTGTACCTTCCTTCAGGATACACATGGTACATGGTTGCTCGATCCAAATGATATCGACAGATTCGAGATTTTCCACTGGGTGCGACCCTTGCTTAACCTTACCTTGACATCGTTTATTGTATTGCAGTCTTTGGCTTGCCTTCCTTGCATTCATTCAGGTGATATTTCTGTACGCAGGCTCTAACCAGGCACCCATTTTTCTTATTTTTTCTTAAGTTTGGCTGATTGTGACAATTCACATCACATTGTAATGGATTGGAAGAAATGAAGAAATTAAGTACATTTAAGTACCAACATTGGGCATATTGCCTTCCGGGTCAATGCACTACGTGCCCGATCGGTTCTCCATTCCTCCCTTTGACAGTATGGGGATGGCACTTTGACATTTAATGAGGTTGCTGTGCCGGTTCAAGAGGTCAGAGTCCGATATAGAGATATCTCTTTGATGTTGATTTCATTCGATGTCTTGTTCGTGTGTTACCTCGTCTCAGCATGACACTACAGCATATTACAAGACTATTGCTCAGATTGCTCAGCTCCGGATTTTGCTAGTGCCAGTAATGATTTGCTGTCGGCTTGCAGCCTTGGCTGCAATGAATTGCATCGCATAATCTGGCAGTGCTGCAGATGCAGCTTTATATATTTATTTATACAATTTTATACACCTTTTTGCTATAGGTTCGGTTGCTGCCAGAAGAGCCTGACAAAGGTGTTTGCCCTTTCCGACAATATGTTGCACGACAGGTCACAATGGATCATGGTGGGATGTACAGATGTACAGGCAATCTTTCAAGCTCCCAACATTGTATCATGCATGCCTGGCAGATGACAACACGACATTGCTGCGAGTCTGGATTCGCATTGTTTCGTATCGGACAACACACAAAAAAGCTTGAGCACACAAAAAAGCTTGAGCACGAATACATGCATGCACAAGTTGACACATACATTGCCTTCGCATGCTTGTGCAACAAGGTGTTGGTTGATTTGGGATAAAAATCATCTCGATCACAGTACACTCATACACTCGTACCAGTACCTTCCCATGCACATACATTGACATACATGGATGATCATGGATGTCACCTTTTCAACTCGCACAGAAGAAGCGGACACGCGGCAGTGGTTGCTTATCATGTTGGCGGTGAGATGTGGAAAATTTGTTGACTTGCCAACTTCGTCCGGACCAGGTAGAAAGCTTGCTATCTCAGTTTCCTGATCGAAAGTTCATCCTGGTCGGTGATTCTGGAGAGAAAGACCCTGAGGCATCGAGCGAAACATTAACTGTCTTGCAAGCATAGGGCAGCAGGTAGAAATCATTGTCCTATCAAGTGCAAATGTGATTCCGAGTTCACTTTTGCTGCTCAAAATTTCCAGATTTTTGACAACGATGCTGCTTAAGAACATAGCAGGATTCATTAGGTATGACTCCATGGCTTGGTCACAAGGTTCAGAAGATTATTGCCTATTGCGATACCGAAAAATGGATTCACTTGGCCTCTACATTTTGTTTTGATTTGTTTTGCACCCATTCCTTTCGGACAGCAGGGCATAGATAAGGGTCGTAAGATGTCGTAAGCGCGTACTGAAAAAGCACCGAGCAGTTGCTGATTCCATTCGCATGACAGATATGACAGGCATTGACAGGCACATGGGGTGATGGATGTAACTTGACCCAATGGCGACAAGATTAGAGCCCGGCACAGGTTTACGCCGAGATCATGAGACGTCACCCCAAGCAAGTGTTGAAGGCTGGAAGAAAGTTCAAGCAGATGCGATTGCGCGGCAGAAAGCATGTTTTGCGGCAGAGACAAGAAGATGATATTAAATGTCTGGACACCTTAATATTGAAGAATGAATCTTCTGGATAGAGGTATTGATACGGTCTGTGGCACCATCAGACGAAGAAAACGTTGCTAAAGTCCGTGCCTTGGTGCCCCATGGTACCTGCAAACTAAATGAGTTTGAAAATGTGAAAACCGCTCTTTATCAAACAGGTGTATTTTGTTGATGGTAGTCAGAATGTTGGCGGGCGCAGGGTAGAGTTCAAACGCGTTCGCAGAAACTAAGGCAAGGGCCGCATTTCAAGGCATCAATGTGTCAAAATGGCAGGTGGGGATCAGAGTCATTTTGGCTTGTTAATTATCAATGGCCAGCCCTTTGTGCATGTAGCTCATACCTGCATGCTTCTGCCCGTAGTACCATGCGTCTTGTCTTGTGAATATTAATTATTGATGGGAAAACTCGACGCAAGAAAGCGCTGCTTACAGCGTAGCCCTTCTGGAGATGGCACGCAAAGCATCTAAATATCACTAGAAGGTATTTGCAGATCCGAGAGAAGTCACCTTGGAGCCTCGTGCTTGGAGTGCCAGGCTGATACAGCAGCATGATATGGATTAGTTGTATGAGCACAGCATTTCTTGCTGTTATACACTTGTTGCACCTTGCTGCCGCCTGGCCTACTGTAGGTCAGCAGGTACCTTCGCCTGGCCGAAATGGATGCCCTGGTGTGATGCTTGATTGGGTCAGAACAATTTGGAGGGAATACAGATCGTGCAAAAACCCACATGAACACTCTGTGCTTTCAAAAGGCTGTTTTCCCCTGTGTGAATCATGGTAAGGGCTGGAAATGAGTATATAGGGGTTGCTGCTGAATGAAGAGATTGCTTCAGAACCAAAAAGACAGTATATAATTATATATAATTAATGTCCAAGTTTGAAGATTGCCCAAGGTCGAGCCTCAGCAACGAAGGAATGATGCAGGCTGGTGACAAAATGTGACACCAAGGGTCTAAATGTGCAATAGAATTTCAAAGCTTGTGCAATTTACGCCGGTGGCGCTTGACGCAATTATGAGTTGCCGTTTGAATGCGAGTTGGGTTCAAGATCCGCGCTCAACCTCCTGAGTAACCTTAGTACGTGGTGTCCACCTCCATCTCCACTGCCTGTGCCCGGCGGCAGGTTCCCGGCCAGCGGAACTGGGATTCCATGGCCATCCCTTTGGCAGGGGTCAGCAGCTTGGGCTTCTTTGAGGTGTTCAATATCTTGCAACATTTCTTGCCAAATTCAATTCTGTGCTGCTTGAGACCAAAATTGGCTGAGGTGGTGGTGGACTGACAGCCTTGGTTCAATAGTTTTTCCAGCGACCAAAATGTCACAGTACCCGATTTTCATGCATAGCTTGCAGGCTGTGCCTTGGCACCAGTCAGCACCAGCTGTGCCTTCCACGCAAGATTTCCATGTGCCGTGTGAATTGCCTTTGGGCTTTATAGGCTGTACTCTCCTTCCAAGGAAAGAATTGGCCGTTATTCTGTTGTTGCCTGAGGTTCATTTCACACTCGCATTGAAATAAATCAAAGGCAGACGTGCCCAGCACGTTTTCGGCGCCAGCTGTGTCTTGTTCTGAATAAAAGGTTTGAAAACGCCTTCCTTTCGCCCATCTTTGCCTTTGATCTGTGATACAGGTTTTGGTTTGAAAGTTGTTCTTGAGCAACAGATAATTGAATTGGCAGCAATAATGCATTAGAGATTCCGTTGTCGTTGTTGTTTAACGCATAAGTCTTGGCGGAGCAGTAGGCATGAGAAACAAGGCCGGTTGTTTGCGGCTTAGCCTGCCTTAAATCAAGAAAGGCGAGTCAATTCCACTACAACCATGAAGGCTGCAGTGGTTGCATTAATTTGGACCTTGTACAGCGCAGCAATCCCACCATTACACGAATTTGGGGTCATTTGTTGGTGCCCTACAGGTGGATATTTTTGGGACTGCAGGTCCTGAGCATGACCAGGTCTCAAGATTGTGAATCCAGCAGGGAGGAAAAATGATCAAAGATACGGATTGTCGGGGAAATACGATATATTTTGGGTTTATTTTTTTCGGTTTTTGATTTATTCTGATATGTTTTTTCTTCATATTTATTCGTCGAAATAATAAAATAAAATTAAATTATTAATATATTTAAAATATATCGTTTTTAATATAATTTAATAAATAATATTATACATATATATTATTATTATTACTATTATTATTATATATATATAATTATTATTATTATTATATATATTATTATTATTATTATATTTATATAATATATATAATATATAATATATATATATATACATATATTTATTTATTGTTAATTATTTAAAAAAAATATGTATTATTAAATTAATTTATGTTATTTATTTTAATATTTGAATTTAAATTTTAAGAAAATAATTAAATTATTTTTTTAGTATTATATATATATGGTATTTTTTAAGATGTTGATATTTTTTGTTTTATTGATATTCTTATATATGTTTTTTTAATTATTTGTTTTGTTTTTTTATTTTTGGGTTTCTTTATATTTTTTTTGTGATTTTATTTTTTGTTTTTTTGATTTTTATATGTTGTTTTTTGTATTTTTCTTATATTTTTGTATTTTGTTTTTTTGTTATTTGGTGTTTTTATTTCTATTTTCTTTGATTTGTATAATTTATATTTTTTATATATTTTTATTATTTTTGTATTTTTTATTGTTTTATTTTTTATGTTATTTAATTATTTTTTTTATTGAATTATTAGTTTATTATATTTTATTTTATTTTGAATAATTTTAATGAAATTTTAGGGAAATCTTAGGTAAAAATTGAAGAAATTTTTTTAAAAAATAATAAGAAATCTTATATAAAAACCAAAATTATTTTTAAATGTTATTTTAAATATTATTATAATTTAAGAATTTTTAATAATTTTTTTAAAAAAAAATAATTGAAATTTTAAATAAAATTCTGAATGAAATTCTTTTAAAAAAAATTAATGAAATCTAAATAAATTCTAAATACAATCCTAAAGGTATCCTAAAGAAACCCACTTGAATATTTAGAAATTGAGAAAAAAAAAATTGACAAGAAGCCCTTATATGAAATCTTGCATGAAATCTTAATTTAAACCTTAAAGAAACCCTAAATGAAACCCTATAGAACCCTAAAAAAGACCTAAATGAAACCCTTACTAAAACACTGTGGAAATCCTATGAAATCCGAAGAAGAAATCCTATATGAAACCGTAAAGAAACCCTATATAAAATTCTGAAGAAACCTGAACCCGAAACCCTAGATATATTTTAAAAAAAACGAAATAATCCCTAAATGAAACTCTGAACGAAGCCCTTAAAAAACTACATTATATTTGAATTACCAAAATATAGCAAATACCATGCAAATAAAATCTTGAAATTTCAAAATTTAGGAAATACCATATAAAATGGAAGATAAATAGTACCGAATGTAGCAAATAAAATTCAAAATCCACAGTGATTAAGCCAAAATGATAGGTTCTAGTTCCAAATTATTGCAAATATAAAGTAAATGGTATCAGGAAAGAAAACAACATAAAATTGATTTAAAAAATATTCTGTATCCTTAGTATTTTTTTATTATATTATTATTTTATTGTATTAATATATTATTATTATATTGTTTTAATTTTATATTATATTAATAATATTTTTTTTTATATTTATTTTATTATTTTTTATTTTATAATTATTATTTCATTTTATATATATATAATAATTATTAATTCTTTAAATTATTATTTTAATTATTTATATTTTTTATTCTATTAATATATTATTTTGATTTTGGATCATATTAATTTATTATTATATAATTAGAATATACCATTATTTCATTAT
>Ga0126342_10009713_pt1 | contig 17237 bp, 12 predicted proteins | sample Cyp1metagenome_FD_92528 | JGI IMG/M metagenome (GOLD analysis project Ga0126342, IMG submission 92528) | Coral microbial communities from Lord Howe Island, Old Settlement Bay, Australia - Cyphastrea 1 metagenome | ecosystem: Host-associated > Invertebrates > Cnidaria > Coral ... | reverse complement strand
TACAACTACAACAACCACAACAACCACAACAACCACAACAACCACAACAACCACGACAACCACGACAACCACAACAACCACCACCACGACAACAATAACAACGACAACAACAACAACAACAAAAAGGACAGCAACAAGGACAGCAACAAGGACAGCAACAAGGACAGCAACAAGGACAACAACAAGGACAACAACAAGCACAACAATAAGGACGACAACCACCACCAACACCACAACAACAACAACAGCAACAACAGCAACAACAGCAACCAACAACCAACAACCAACAACCAACAACCAACAACCAACAACCAACAACCACCACAACAACAACACCAACACGAACAAGAACACAAACAATAACAAGAACACAAACAATAACAAGAACAAGATTAAGAACAATATTAAGAACACTATTAAGAACAACAACAACAACCACAACCACAACCACAACCACAACCACAACCAACAACCACCACCACAACAACAACAACAACAACTGCTACAACTACAACTACGACTACGACTATCAATAGCATCTTTGGAGATCTTTGGAGTATCATTTAAAAGGGACACATGATGGTCCACCATGACATGCTGTTTTTCCCGTAAAAAAATAATCAGAGAAAAACCCAACAAACCATACCACTATGTTGGTAGGTGTTACCCAACACTATCAACAAACACTTAGTTACCCTAGGGTGGATGGACCAGCGAAATCCTGCACCACCAATTTGGGATGGTTGAAACCCGAACGAAATAATGGGATTAACCAGAGTAACCACCTACCAACTGGTGATTTGGATTTCGCTGGCCCATCCACAGTAGGGTAATTACCCGCATAGATTCGTGGAGTTTACCCACCATGAATGTAGATCATTTTCCTGGGATGTTCCAAAAATTGGTTTTAAGCACATCTTTTTGTATCTTTACTCCAGGGTACAATAAACCTCGTATTAAAGATGATCCCCCCTCACGTGATCAAACCTCAGGCAATGGAAAATTGCTCATTTATAGAAGATTATATATCCCACTAAAAACTCTGCTGAGTGCGGGGATTTCCCAGCCATGTTTCATGAAACCGGAAGGTACCTTTGATTAAAGCATGAAATACGACCAAAAACTGAAACAAAAACATACTTTGGAATGGTTCGGAAATCCTGCACCAGTGGGTAGATGCTTTAATCCCTATAATTAATCCCATTCACCATTCAAAAAATAGCTATTGACCACTATTTTTCATGGCTATGCACCACTGTTTTTCATGGCGATTAACCACTGTTTTTCACCATGGCCATGAACCCCATCCCATCCCATCTCCATCCAGTGCCTCAATGTACTCCGCTTTGATTCCGGCCTTGACCCATGCAGAGTTCGCCATCTCTGCACTGCCCAGAGGCACTTTGCGGATCGGCGCGCCAAGGACTTTCATCAGCTCCTGCGGGGTGGCTGTGACTCACCACCCGCCATGCGAAAATAATGGCGGTTTGATGTGAAAAAACAGAAAAAAAAAGATGGGAGTTCTGGATTGAACCAGAAAACTCCAGCAATGTGGATGTTTCTCCGTGGATTTAGAGGCGGTTTAATATCGTTGAATCGAACTAGGAGTGGAGACCTACAAAACTACGGGCCGCCTACTTGGAAGCGCATCCAAGTTAGTCAGTGCTGGATAATCCGGCGTTACCTACATACCGAGTGGGATGCACATCCATGCACCCTGTAAACAATCGGGGATTGATCATAAAAAATGGAGAAAAATGAGGGGAGTTCAAGTTAGCGAAACGAGCATGACATAGTGTGGTTGTCTGAAAAAATGGAAAGGTAGGCAGCAAATGATGGTGTTACTGGCCAGAAACAAACAGGGGTGGCCTCCAACATCTGGGAAAATCCAATGTTTCTGGTGATCGAATGGATGGGATGATAGGATGTACGATGGAGATGTAGATGCTGATGCGTTGGGTAGATATGTTTCTATAAGATTCTATGCATTCAGCAAACATTTCAAAACTAGACTACACCTTAATTTGCATGCATCCAAGATTATCCAAATATGAATGGAATGATGTGAGAGAATCTAGGGTCTTTGTTCAGATATGTGTGTGTATTGCACCATGCACTAGTGACAGAAATCTGGTGATTACCGTGATTCTAAGATGGCTGGAAAATCCTCCATTCACTTCGGGGACTTCCCGGACTTCCCAACTTTTATCCCATGTGTTTTCCCATGGGACACATGGGTGTCCCATGGTTTTGTTCAGGGATTTTCCAGCTTGCTATGTTCGTTTACACCATGATCCAATCTCCATGAGACTAAGAGTTACATACTGTAACACAGCTATGAATAATAGCCCATTTATAGATAATCTATGACAATCTACCTATTTAAAAAAATGGAGATGTTCATTGATTTCCCATAGTTATGTTGATATACACCTGGGATATTATGTATATATATATACATCATATTTTATAAAATATATAATCTGGAGATTAACCATAGACTATCCGGGCCAGTACACATCACTGTTCCATGATTGGTGCAAGCTGGATACATATGTAATCATATGTATATGGATTGTCTGAAAATTTGGTATCCCAAAATCAAAACTGCAATTTTGTGGTATACCGGTATACCGTATACATCATTTTGAGACACAAAACCCACATAATTCTTTGTGAAGGTGGTATATCCCCCAAAAAAATATTCCCATGTTGGTTCTATCGCCATAAACTAAACTGGTTGGTCAACATCTATAAAACTCCCATATTATAACCCTAGACTGCTTGGTGGTTTCTCGGAATCTGGAAGCCATGAAATCTCTATGCCGAACAGTTGGAAGCCTGGAAATTATCGGTGAACTATCATCGAACTAATTGGAAAAACGGTTCATATCTTTGGGGAGCCTTTCTAGCAGTTGGTAAATGTCCGGTTTCGGAGTTCTTTTTGACAATTGAAAAAGTATCTGGAGATGTATATGCCCTTTTTAGATGTGAAAAAAATCGGACATTTGCCAATCCCTGTTATATACCCCATAAACCTGGAAATTTTACCAACTTACCCTGCCTGTACGGGGTACCCCTAAATCCATTTTTCCATTAAAAACCAACCATTTTGGGAGCAAACCTCCATATGGCTTTCTCTGAAAATCAGAATACTCCTATAAATCCATTGGTTTATCATCATGTTTCCATCATTTTTCCATCATTTTTCAATCATGTTCCCTATCAAAATGACGATTTTCCCTATTAAAATGGCATACGTTCCATCATTTTCCCATAGTTTCCCTATGAAAATGGCGATTTTTCCGTGGGCATCCCGGAAGTTACCACTGGCCCCTGGCCGTCTCCCATGGCGGTCGCCTTCTCCGTGACGGAGTCAGGAGTGGCTCCAGCCAGCACCATCGACATGCACACGGACAAGGACAGCGGAGACACGAGCACATTCCTCGGAGAGGCCCTGGACGTTTTAAAAGGGGACCGTTGGATGGGGATAAAACAAGTTAAACCATGGGGATTCGGGATATGTAATTGTATTAGCGTATATTCAGAAACAATATTATACACATAGATGTATTAATATTGAACTTTATGTTTATGCACTATTATTATCATTTTGCAGGGAGAACTGTGGACAACTAGTGGGTAACATTTCACTAAAAGTGGTGATTTAACCAACAATACGTGGTTTGTCCAACAACCAATGGGGTTCCGGGGTTCCCCCATGTTTGGTAATTTCAATGTCATGGTAAATGAAAAATGTTTATTGTTGTTTAGATCTTAAACCACTCGATATGTTTTACTGTAGGTACTTATATAATCTTATACCCTAAGCCTATGGTTTATCATCATTTTCCATCATTTTCCCATTTTAAAATGACGGTTTTCCCTATTAAAATGGCTATTTAAGAGTCTACCTTTGGATGATCTTGGCAATGTTAGAAACCGCCCCCATTTCCATGTCAAATAAGCATCCTCAGGCTTGATGAACATTTCTTGATAAAATCGCAGGTATGCAAATTTAGGTACCATTTGTTTCTATTCTCGAGTATCCACTTGCACATGAAACTCTATATATATATATACATATATGTACATATATTATACATATATATATATATATAATTGTGTATATATATAATTGTATATATATATAATTATATATATAATTATATATATAATTAAATATATATATATATATACATAGTCTCTACGGACCATAGTTCTTGTGTACTAGATTTTCTGTCTGATGCTCCCTCGCAATCGCTATACTACGAAGCTGCTGCCATCCGAAGGGTCCAAAGTTGGAAAAACAATGCGGAATTGTACATGCTCATACGAGTAGCTATTTCAACTGATACCATCTTGAAAAAAAGGTTCATGCTCAAAGGGCTATCAGATTCCTCCCATCCGTAGATAAACGGACAAATCAATATAAAAAAGTACCCTCTGGTAAACTAACAGAGCTACTAGTATGGAAAATAGCCCATTTTTATAGTATTTTCTAGCTTATGTACCTACAAAAGGGTGACATGTTTACTTCGCAAACGGTTTTCACGGTGAGTTTTTAAAAGAACCCAGCATCTCGGATTGCGTCTTCGACAGATATCTGAAGAGCTCGAGGCCAAAAGTGTTCAGCACTTTCGCCAGCGCCATGGCGCCGGGTTGTGGCGCCTTTTTTCTCGGATGAAACGAGCCGGCAACAGCTTTGGTAAAGCCGTCATGGAAGGAAGCATGATCAGTTTAGATTGTAACTTATATATATATATGATTATATATATATTTGATTATATATATATGATTATATATATATTTGATTATATATATATGATTATATATATATGATTATATATATATTTGATTATATATATATATATGATTATATATATATATGATTATATATATATATGATTATATATATATATTTGATTATATATATATATATATAGAGTATATATGTGTATATATATATAGTATATTTGTACATGTAGATAGCGCTTTAATCTACTAGAACAAAATCCTATATAACATATTCTGAATCAATGATTCATATCTAAATTGGTTGATTGCAAAGATTATAAACCATTTCTACTTGCTTCACCACGCTTGGTGTTCCACACTGATTCACCGTTCACTTCACCGTTCGCCTCCAGATTTCTGCTTCATGGCATCATTCGGGTCCGGCGGGGCTCGGTTCTTCTTGATATGCTGAGTTAAGTGTTGGCTAGTGGTAGCTCGTGGTGTGGTTGGTGGTTGGGGATATAACCCATTAAACATAAAATAAACATGTAAAAAGGGTGGGTTATAGTGGGTATTTAAGCTCAACAAATTGGGATTGACCCTGTAGTAATTTCAAATCACCATGGCAAATGATCAAACAACCCATTTATAGATGTACCCATTGAAAACGATGTTTGCTTTCAATAGCTGTATGTGCAATTATGACAGGCTACTCTACTTGTTGGTTTTTGACCTCCATTTTCATCGAACATCAACAGTAGCAGCTGCGGATGGTTTGCGATTTCTGCCATTGGGTGGTATGTTTGCTATCAAAATTACATTGAAGCTTCCCTGACTTTATATAAACTTCAGAAACGATCAATGTAAGATGTGGTGGTTTCTGCATGTGACATGTTGGCATGTGTTTGTTTGTTTGTTTGTTTGTTTGTTTGTTGAAAACAGCAGCACCTCTAAAGTGTGAACCAAAATTCTGACACACGTGGGTCGGTGGGTCGATTCAATTCCCCTCTTTCAAGAAAGTGCTTGTTTTTGTGACCATCATCCCTAGTACATACAGTAGATCTATCAAAATAGTAATAGTGAAAACACTGATACTAAGAACAACAATGGAGTAATAATAGCACCACGAAGGATATCGCTAACCGCAATAGTATATAATAGATAGTACTACAATCAAACGGAAGAATTTCTGCATCAGTTTTTTGAAGGGTTTAATTGTCCATGTGTATCCCATTATAATATATTACAATCCCATTATTTGCAGTGCTACCTAGGGGTTACCAACTGTTGCAAGATTTCCATCGTGGTCATGAAAATCCTCATCAATAACAACAAGAATGGTTATAAGATATTATACTTATATTATGGTTATACGTATTATCATACGTAGTTATGTAATATTACGTAATTATAGTTATAACAACCAGATCCGTCTATTATAGCTGTAACATGTTATAACATGTTACCTACCCGCCACAGGTCAACTTCCACAGCCCACTGTCCGAGTAGTGCCAACCAATGAGGAAAAACACGGGATCTTCAGCCAAACGTCTCAGCCTGAGCAGATCCAAATTTCGGTGTATCGGAAAATGGAAAAATTCTAATTCCCATATATTGGTATTAAGGGATGGATAATATTAATGATAATATTAATGAGAATAAATGATAATAAATGATAATGACTGAATATAACTGAATACAACACTGATAATAATAGGGATAATAAATGATAAAACACCTAGCAATCTCAATAGTGACAATAAATGATAATAATTAATAATGATTACAGTAACCAGTGGATGAAATGGGGTTTCTCAATTTTCAGACAAACCCATATAGTAGCACTTTGAGTAAGCATGGAGAAAAAAAAAACACATCCGCTTTTGAAGATTCTGTTCAGCTGGTCAACTCCCAGAAAAATGATGATGTGATGCGGTTCGAAACTTTACTGGATGGCTGTTGAAAAATAGGGAGATTCACAGCGCCCGTAACGGTTACCAGGTGAAAAGATGCGAGTCATGTTCCATCATCCTGCCATTTTCAATGGCATGAAAGCACCGATCAAAGCCTTAAGCGTCCCTTGCAGGAGTCCACCAACAAAAGATCTTCAATGTCAGTCAAAGCCAACAAGATCCACAAACATTATACTTTCCCATGAAAAAATTCTCATTAAGTGTACACTAAAACATTTCGTACACGTACACCAGAACCTTGACACCTGGCGTCCCTTTGGCTTACCCTCCGGTGTCACCCCATTAAACATGGCTTGGAAATCCTGAACTAAATGGAGGGATATAGCTCGGAAAATGCTCTATAAATGAAAGTTTTATAGCTGGGAACACATCATATTGCAAATGGTAGATTTTCCAGCAAACCATGTTTGACGATACCGGAGTATAATGAAGTGTGTATATATATATATAATAAATATGTATATATATATATATATATAATAAATATGTGTATATATAAATATTATATTATATATATATATTAATATAATATTATATTATATTATATTATATTATATATATATATTAATATAATATAATATTATATTATATTATATTATATTATATTATATATATATATATTATATTATACATATATATATTATATATATATGATTATATATGTATAGTATATTATATATATATAGTTCGGAAGAAACCTATTTGACCCGACATGACCCCTGCTGTAATTTGGGACTAGCATGTCTTTGCGCGCGGCGCTTAGCCCCCGGCGTGCCGATGATGTACCAAGGCCTTGGCTACGAGGTGAGGATGGCTAGAAAAACCATGGAAAAAATGTGATTTAACAACCAGAAATTAGGGAATTTATGGGGGGGAATTTAAAAAAAAGGCTGATGGGCTGATGTGTGATAGCTAGATATAGCTAGGTTGACTTATAATTTGGTTTCTAAGGAACTTTTTGGTGGAGATAAAATGATATAACTAAAGTTGATGAGTGTATAAACTAACTTATGGACCGCAGTAACCTCACCTTGTAGCAACCGTTCTGAAGGTTGGTTTAATATAAGCCTGTTGAATATGGATATCCAGAGTGTAAATGATGATGGTGAAACATGGCGGCTTAACCAACAAAACCAACCGCCAAAACGGGAATGCAATGGGAAGGTGCCCCGTTACGGGTTTCAGAACAGCATATCTTTTGGGTTGCTATAAATCAAACATATTGGATACTGAAAATGGCTGTACTCAAATAGTGGTAGTGGCTTTGGTACCTCGAAATTTCGGGGGACCCGAATTCCATGGTTTAGAACCGTTGACAGAAAACTGCTTAGGAAATGTATCCTAATGTATAGCAGCCCTCAAATAGGTGCAAATTATGTGTTGGTGGTGCAATAACCATCTTGAAAAATATGAAAATCAATGGGAAGGATGACATCCCATATATGAAATGGAACATTCCAAATTCATGTCATGTTCCAAACCACCAACCAGAAATAACTATCAATAATCATCCCAGCAACCCCCAGCAACCCATCCATTCCCTGCGTAAAATGCACCAGTAAGATAATATATTCACATAAATCACATAAATATTCACATAATTAATCATATCTGGTTGGTGGTATACCTACCCCTCTGAAAAATGATGGAGTGAAAGTCAGTTGGGATGAAGACATTCCTAGCAAGTATATGTATTCACTGCTGAAAAGATTGCTGCCAGGCGACAGCCAATGGGTGCTAGGAGACGTCAAACCCAGATGGAGGTCGTTGGACTGGCAATCCGGATGGCTTGGGGTTGGGGTACCAGTGGCAGGGATACCCTGCATCTTTCTGTTGTGGCTTTTTAGCTGGTTGGCCTTGGTTAGCATATACATATACATACATATACATATACATACATATACATACATATACATACATATACATACATATACATACATATACATGCATATACATACATATACATACTGTACACATATATATATATATATACATATGTATGTATATGTACATATCTATACATATATGTATATATATATACATATATATGTATGTATTATATAACATATATATATATATATACATATACATATTACTACAGTATATGTAGCAAAAGATTATAGTACGAAGGTAACGAAGGTAGCTCATTTCAAGGCCTTGGGAAACTTGCTGGGCAACTGCCAGGGTGCTTCAGCCATTTCGCCCATGGCTTAAACTTGTTGGTTGATCAATCAATATGGCCCCTGATTTGTTGAGTAGAGTATATTCAAAAGCTGATCAGAATGGCAGAAAAACAAGGTGTCAAAATTGAAAACATAGTTCAATAGCCTCCACCAGTTTCTTTCATGCAGGTGCCCTGAAAATCCCATCCTTGAGGGCTGGTGTAGCATCAGGGAAAGGGAGAACAGCAGGGCACGCCACAAATCGGTAATTTTTCTAGCCTCATTTCATTAGAATATCATAGGGTATAGATATAATGGGGATGTGTATATACAATCAACAATATGATATAATATGAATTATATAATAAGAACTATACAATATGAACGTGTATATATATATATCATGAACACATTGTCCCGCGGAACTCTGCTTATTTGTTGATCAAATCTCTCGCTTCCGACATTGTGAAATCTGTCAAATCATCAGAAGCAATTTATCATTACAGTATCCATTTATTGTCACGTAGTTGGGAAACTTTGGGAGGTCCTGTGCTCCCGATTTCATAGGGGGAATGGAATGGGGTTACATGTTAATAGCATATTATATAAACATGTATAAACATCTTTCACTCTGTGGATCCTAATTAATGGGGTACTGCCCCTTTTTTTTCATACCTAATTATAACCCAGAGTTTACAGTATAGTACATAGATCCAACACCAACCCCGGCCGTGTGGGGCACATTCAACACCAGCAGCGACAGGGGCCACTCGGACACCAGCACGGGCCCAAAAGCGTCGCCAGCCTGGCTGCCGCGCTTTGGAGTGGATGTACGTGTATGAAGCAATGTGGCAGTGTGTCAAAACCTTGTACCCCCGGTGAACATCAAAATAGCTGGTGAATGGATGTTCATTCCCCTAAAAATGGTATTAATAGGTATTGATCCATACCCATGTGGCTTGGATTGTGTTAGTTCAACAAAATTAGAACTATGATATACTATGATATGATTTGCCCAGTGCTAAAAAATCACAACATCCACATACATGGTTCCACATACATTTTACCCAGAAGCTTCTGGATGTATGTGGATGTATGATTTCAGGCAAAAGCTCCAAACACATCATGGGTAAAATCAGAAATTGGGAGCTACTTGTGGAGATGACCATGGGAAGAGATTGCGTTCAACCATCCAAGGGTTGGAAACTGACAGTCAGATGATTCAAATGTGATTCAGCCCTTAATGGCAACAAAAAAAAATCTTAGTCATAATATGAAGGGTTGGGGTGGGGTGGGGCATGTTAACGATCTATATGATCCTGTGGATGCTAGTGATGATGCTGAAGATGATGATGCTGTGATGATGATGATGATGATGATGATGATGTTGATGATGATGTGATGATGATGATGTTGATGATGATGATGATGATGATGCTGCTGTCATGATGATGATGACGATGATGATGATGATGATGACGATGATGATGATGATGACGATGATGATGATGTGATTGTGATCATGATGATGATGATGCTCATTATGATGATGACAGTGCAAACAAAACAAGTAGTTTTCTGAAACAACGATGATGCATTTTAACATGCTGGATGTGCAAAATCATTGTTTTGCTATAGCGGCGTGCTTATTTTCTATTCACATCATGGACATTTTTACCACAGCCGCGAAACAGTCGTAGACCAAGTAGTTAGCAACAGAAAACAAGTTCATCAACAATCAACCCAAGAGTCAAAGTCTAACCAACCGTCCATTTAACCCCTTCCCGCTAATATCAAACATGCCCCTTGACTCAGGATTGGCTCTATTCATGGGGCAAAACAAGGATGTAAAGTACGGCTAAATTATTGCCACTTGTCATAACATGTCGTAACTATCATAGGAAACCAGTGAAAACCCAAGAACAAACCATCCGCCAAGTCATGGTTCCTGGGATGGTCTGAATCACAGAAAACGTCTCGAAACGCTCCGAAAGGATGACTCCGTATACAAAAATGAGGTCCGGGACATTGGCCTGTGGGTAAACCACTGATATATATATATATATATATATATCCTTATTATATAATATTGTATATAGTTATATATAAATAATTATATATAATTATATATAATTATATATAATTATATATAACTATATATAATTATATATAATTATATATAATTATTTATATATATTGTACATATAATTATATATATATAATTCTATGTATATACACATAGTGACTGCATCGTATTCCCTTTGTGGATAAACCCATGGCTAGGGAAACAACTTCTTGCTAGCGTTGTTCCATCCCACTAACGCAACGTGGTTTCAAAGGGTGGATTTCTCCATCTGGTGAAAATCATCATGTTCCCTATCTACATGGTCATTTAAATACCAGGTATAATACCTATATAATGGCTGAAAAATGTAGATGCGATATCCAGAACCAGATATATCCGTTAAAAACATACCCGATAATGAAAAAATACCGGTATATACCAGGTATATACCCTATATAATACCAGGTATATATCCTATGTACCCCCTGGTAAACTAACATAACTATAGAAAATCACCATTTTCAATGGGAAAATCCACTTTAAATGGCAATTTTCAATAGCTATGTTAGTTTACCAGAGGGTATTTCCTATGTAATACCCAGAACCAGATATGGATGACAGACAGACAGACCTTCCAGGTATGACGTTCGCACCTTCCCGGCGATGGTCAACACACCTGACGCGCCGATGGTCAAATGCACAACTCGGGTTGATGGGCAGTGCGTGTGCAGATGTATGTATAAATATGTATGTATGTGTAGATATATATATATAATATCCATGTTAAGCCCCAAAGCCAGCATTGAAAAATATTTGGTTACTTGTAATTCTTAAGTATTACTCAAAGATATCAGATAATCCCAATCATGGACCCGGTGTGTGTATATATATAATTATATATATATGCACATACTGCATGTGTGTATTCATCCTTGGATCTGTTTAGGGCATAGGCAATCCATCACTGCAATAACCAGGGCGCCCAACCAGCCGTCTGCATTCTTGGTGGCTTTTCATCTCGTCTTGTTAATTCACTCAAGGGTATGAATAGAGATACGTATGTACATATATATATACATACACTCATGGAAACACCATTCTATCTTCATATCACCATAGTCCGAGCGTGTACATTATACAGTTATACTATATATATATATATATAATGATGGCATGGGTCATGGCAAATCCCCCTTTTTTGTGTAACATATATATATATATATACAAATACATGATAGACTTCATCAACCTTTGTGGTTTCATGTTTCAGTGGAGGCTCCCCGCTGTTTTCCCCATGTGCCAAGAAAACGACCCATAGCTATGTGGCCTGTGATGTGAAAAAATCTAATTTAGGATAAATAAAAAATAGCTGCAATTTAACATAGCTATGGTTGTTTGAAGGCATATTTTGTTGGAAGAGTTCCCAAAATGCTGGTTTTCCATAGCTTTTGTTAACTTAGCAAAGGGATGCAAAGAATGCTTTTGTCAACTTAGCAAAGGGCACAAGAATTATCAGGAATGATTCTCCCAATCGTAACCATTATTCTAGTGACGTCGCGAAGTGAGGTCGTGGTTTGATCTATCCTGAAAAAATCTGTGGATGTTTCACCAGCCTGAAATCCTGATGCTTGAAGGAAAGAACATTGCATTGAGAAGGGTTTTAGGATGTGTTCGGATCAGCATTATCGTCTATCATGCTGGCTGTCCAGTTGCGCAACTGGCAAAGGACCTCACAAAGGAACTGATGAACCCCGCCCAAAATGAGGTGTTTGCTGCATGTTTCCTTTCCCATGGAAGCAATCTGAGATAAATAGAATAGATTGGATTGGGTTCAATTTGATTAGAAGAGATTAGATTAGATTAGATAGAATAGATTAAGATCTAGATCTGAATCTGGATTTGGATTTGATATGATACAAATGATATAGATGATATACACAATCTAGATAACTAGAAAATCGAGATTATAAAGGTTAGATAGAATAGATAGATTAGATAAGATAGATAATGGTAGATAAAAAAAAGATTAGATAAAGCATAGATAGAGAATAGATAGAGGTTAGATAGAGGTTAGATTCTATAGAGATTTGAGAGAGATTGGATAGAGATTTGAGAGAGATTGGATAGAGATTAGATAGAAAATAGATAGACATTAGATAGAGATTAAATATATATATATATATATATATATGTTTATAGATATTAGATACAACAGATTCTATTGTATATATAATTATATATATATACATTATATATATATATACAGTATTAGATATATTGTAATACATCACCATTGTATCATATGTCTATACACTTCAAATGTATTTGACCATGCCTATCGAATCCCGTGGCCCTGGCCTATGGCAGCAGTATAGATCCATGGGATCTGAAATCCACTCATCGGTCATGGCGCCGTGTTAGCTGCCATTGATGCGATGGCAGACGTTGAGTGCACCTAACATCAACGAGGGCACACCAAATACTCTGGAACTGTGATCATTAAGAAAAACATATGTGAATATTAGATGTCCCGTCATCTATGAGCGGAACCATGTTGCGAAAAGTGGAAAAGTGGTCAGTTTATATACGCTCACTGCATCGCGATTACCATCGATTGCCATGGTCTTCAACCTGAAGTCCCTACGACTGGACCACCTAGATTCCTAGATCACAATGGATGATGAGAAGTGGTAAACCCACTGGCATAAACAACTACAATTTGGATCATTTGGGGCTCCTGAACCTAAAGCCCAATTTTGAGCCAATTTTCTTCACGACAAGAAACCATGTCCCATATTAGTAGAGCATGGATCATCAAAAACTGGTCGGTTACTAGGGATTCCCCGTTCATGGATTGTGATATTCCGCAATTGACATTGGTTAGTAGAATATCCCTGACTGCAATCATCAACCAACAGGGGCTATCAACGCTGCTCATTTGTGAGCCTGCCAAGAACATACAAGAACAACATTCTTCGAGATAGCTGTATCTGTATATTTTTGAATGCCGCATGCCCCAAACAGGAATGATTGTGCACATTTTATCTTAGAGTTGGTGCCGTAGCATCTACTATGCACAAATGGAACGATTGGTAAACAAAGGATCCTTGTAGCATTCACGCTGTGTGAAAAAACAGTGTGTTCCGTTCAACCAACTGTTCTATCCTGTCCCTCCCATCCTTGCTATTTATCACTTGGACCAAAACAATGCCTGGCAAACTGATATAGTATAGCAGTAGCTACAGTAGCAGTACGTCGAGCAGTACGTCGCGATGCCCAAATCCGCACAACCACGTCTCTTCAACAAACCAAGTTTATTTGTTTCTCTTTGGAAGGCCTGGGAATTTGTCAGGACATGATACACAACATCTGGATCATCACAGTGAGATAATGTGAGATATGAAACTCACTTTTTTGCCTTTGGCAACATCGCTAAATGTACAAGATACCTGATGCCCAATTGGGCACACAGGCACCACGAGCCGTCAGCAGGCACTACTCAGGCTGTGGGATGTTTTCATTGTCGCACAGCATCTCTTCAGAAATGGACCAACGTTGGGGTGCAGGACGGATGACATTTGCAGTCTACCATGATTAATATATGGTTAATATATGATTAATATATGGTTAATATATGATTAATATATGGTTAATATATGATTAATATATGGTTAATATATGATTAATATATGGTTAATATATGATTAATATATGATTCTATAATATATGGTTAATATATGATTAATATATGGTTAATATATGATTAATATATGGTTAATATATGGTTTATAAATTGTTAATATCTGATTAATATATGGTTAATATATGATTAAAATATGATTAATATATGGTTAATATATGATTAATATGGTTAATATGATTAATATATGGTTAATATACGATTAATACATGGTTAGCCACTATTATATCAACCATTACTATTAACCATCTGGTTGGTGGTGCAATAACCATCTTGAAAAATATGAGTTCGTTAATAGGAAGGATGACATCCCATATATGGAAAATAAAAAATGTTTGAAACCACCAACCAGACATCCTATCTCAAAATTGCTGTGCACATATGATCTCTGAATATATACAAAAGAAAAACATGACAAGTGTCCACGACTGGGGGTGGTTTTTAGGTATTTCACAATAGGTACAACCATGGTACCACCGAACCTGGCCAGGTTTGCATCAAGTCGCAAAAAATGTCACAGTTATGACCATAGATATAGCAGTTACATGCAGTTACCCCCTAGTGATTTCATATATATAGCTATTGAAAATGGCACATTTATAGTTGATTTACCTATTAAAAACTGTGATTTTCACAGTTATTACTATATTCTGGGCAAATTATAGTAATTCACTAATTTGAAACTTGCGGCCATTTTGGGATGATTCCCCGAATATTAACCATAATTCCAGGGCTCAGGAGAACAGTGAGGTCGTTAAATTTTGCCCAGATGTATAAGTATGTGTGTATATATATATGTATGTATGTATATGCAAATGAATATGTATATGATTGTATATCTATATCTATATCTATATCTTTTGATAGATAGATAGATGGATAGATAGATAGATAGATAGATAAGATAGATAGATTAGATAGATAGGTAGATGGATAGATAGATAGATAGAGAGCAGTTATATACCATTTCTGTACCATTCATAAACCTTATGGCCATGGCCTTGCTAAAAACAAAATGTCAGCAGCGCCCTGCGCCAAGGCCCGGCCATATAACTCATATAACTATGGTTCTCTCATATGTATTATATATATATGGAGGTTTCCTAAAATGGGGGGTACCCCCAAATCATCCATTTGAATAGGATTTTCCATTACAAACCATCCATTTTGGGTAATTTACGGCTAGATGGCTGGGTATATGTAGATAATATATATATATATATATATATTTCTATATGACATTGTTGAAACTACGTGTATTATTGCCAATCTTAGACACCCTGCTACAAAAATGCTGGCTAGTTTGTAGCTATTTCGTGGTAGTTCTATTTCGGTTGACCCATATCAGTTGCGAGGAGATCGAGCTTGGAGCCCTGGTTTGTTCCCATGTTTCATCCATGAATGTTCGGATGATCATGCGTAAAACATGATTGAAAATGATTTAAACCATTGAATTGTGGATAATGGAAAAACATAAAAACAAAAATATAAAAAGAACATACTTCTTATACCTTCTTATCTTAATATATTGGGAGATTAACCATGACCATTAATATTCATATTGAATCTCGATAGGAAGTTCACTAAAACTGCGGCATTTCCTCGCGAGTTCTCTTAGCCACCACGTTCCATGCTTCAATTCATCCAGTTTTTACCGGCCTTCACAGCGGGATTGAAACCCCCGCAACACTCTGCTGTTTTTTGCGGCCTCAAGAGGCTTTCACATCGCTCAGATCCTCAACGGCGGGTCACCAATCAGTGACCTACCCTCGTGAACATCCCAAACATAATTTGAGTAGACGACTTTGGGGTGCTCACAACCTTCACCCAGTTCGGGATTTTTTCGTTTGTGATCTTTCTTGATTTTGATTGCCAAACGATCAATACAAGATCTTACAGAATTGGAAAATGAATGAAAATGAGCAAGTCCAAACACAATGATGCAACATGAAAATTTATCTGTACGTAACAACCGCACATCCCACTGAGTCCTAGCATTTGACAGATTTTCTGGTACTATATACCATCCCAAACCATCAACGTTTAGCTGCACCCTGCCAAAATGAACCCAAACAGGTACCTTCTGGCAATCAAACATGGTTTACTGGAAAATCCCACATTGTAGTTCCCAGTTTTGTCCATCGAAACATGAATTTCCAATCACTTTTCGCAGCCATGTTTGATTACCAAACAGGTTCCGCAAGGCCCTTCTTGGTCAATCTGAAAGAGGAAAATGGTCAGGTGGTTTTAACCCTGAAACAAATAAACCAATAATAACTCGGGGATCATCCCAATTTTTTGGACGGATAAAGCAACACCAAAAAAACATGGGTGTATCTTGGGTTTTTGCAAGAAAAATATAGCAAGTAATCCCTGCCTCCTATTACTAAACCCCGCCCAAATACTAAAAACTAGTGTCCATCTCCAATTTTTGAAAATTTCAGATTGGCCAATTTGACTTTTAATTGATCCCCTTTAGAAAACAATTTAAAAATCAAGCTACCATTTGTGGGTTTTCCCCCCTAATACTAAAAACTAGTTCACCCCGGGGTGTTTATTATTAGGGTCCGTCCGATTTTTTTTAGTTTTTTATATTAAGG
>Ga0126342_10009712_pt1 | contig 17238 bp, 14 predicted proteins | sample Cyp1metagenome_FD_92528 | JGI IMG/M metagenome (GOLD analysis project Ga0126342, IMG submission 92528) | Coral microbial communities from Lord Howe Island, Old Settlement Bay, Australia - Cyphastrea 1 metagenome | ecosystem: Host-associated > Invertebrates > Cnidaria > Coral ... | reverse complement strand
GTTTTCAATTCTGAGTCATTTCGCTTGATGGAACCTCTGATCCTAGGAGTCCCTTTTTTGAGCATTGCAAAGTTAAATGATTACCCATTGGGAAGACATTGCTGCCTCTAGCCTGTGTGTGTGTGCTCTCTGGCCAGGTGACTATTTGGCGCTGGTGCAGCACCGGGAAACACTCACACCCGACGCTCATAATTCCTTATTTCCCCCGAGGTCACCCTATTTCTGGTTTGGAAATAAGGGAATTAAGAAACGACCCAAGAAATAAATTAAATAGGCCAGATTTATAGGTTTTCAACCATCTGAGGTGGTGCACGATTTCTTCCATTCACAGTATGATATAAGATTTTGGACGCGATCTCCCCATGTTCAATAGATTCTAGCTACAAAAAACACCCCGCGTGACCAATCACCGTGATAGTTAGGTACTTCCATGTGAGTACGAAAATAAGGTATACATGATTATGCCATGGTATACCCCAAGATTCCCGATGTTTTTTGTTTAATGTTTTCCCCTTCTTTTGTTCCCATGAGAATTGCATGGGGAGTCCCCCATTTTTAGAGATTCCACGATAACGCCCATCTGATATTGTTGGATATATATATATATATATGTATATACATGCATATGTACAATATTGTACAATATATTATTACATAATATCATGTTAATATAGATATATGTATGAATATTTCTCAACATATCCAATGATATTCTTCCAAACTGCTTGGTTTGAGATATGATATTCCGATTGTATCAAATGTTATTCCAAGATATTCCAAAATATTCACTGTATGGTAGTTACGCAATTTCCCACATCATTTAAGGACGATCTGAGGTTAGATTCTTAATGCTAGTATGCATGGCAATTTTGTTGAAACAAGCCTGCGCATGAAATACGCCTGGGAACATGGACATTGATTTAGCATGATTTATCCCATTTCCCATTTCTCTGTTATATCATTGTTTGTGGGTTAGATCATGTCCCTTTCAATTAAATACTTTGTATATTTCATAACTATTCAGATGTATCATCATCCGTCATCCATCACAATGTATCACCATTTATCACCCTTTATCCATTGTGCGTTGATTAAATCCCATCGTGCATCCCATTTTTGGAGGCTTCAACCCCATAAACAAATCACAGTTCAAGAGTTGCTTAAATCCCATTACATCACCCTTTTCCGATCCCCATTTCCGCTTACCCTCTGGTTATTTTATATACCCATAGGATCCATGTATGGTATATATGCTAACATTGGGGGTATATTGATGGTAAATGTTACCATATATAGCATACATGGATCCTATGGCATATATAATATAGTTCTGGAAAATGACCGAGTTATACAGGAAAAAAACGATGAATTACATATAAAAAAAAACGGGTGATTTTCTACTTCACTACGTCAGAGATACCCAGCTTCGGGGTGAATCCACCACTGTTTGCTACCCACAGGTCAACAACATCAATCGACAAAGGCTTCACTGCTGCTTCCGGACGCTATATGGTCAGGAGCCCGGCCCAGCTTGGCTGGGGAAGCTGAAAAAGATCGTTTGTTGCTACCATATATAGCTGATGTTGATTTTCACAGAGTGAATAACAGTGATAGTGATGGTCCTTCTTACACATATTTCAGCATATTTCTAGAGTCAGAGTATGTTTTTAGATAAAAAAACGTGTTGCTAGTATTTATTCCGTTGATTCCTACATAAAAACGTGGTGTTTCTTCGTGGGGATCGTAAAAATTGCCGTAGGCCTGACGAGTCCGAGCAAGGGAGAGTGAGCTAATGTACCCTCCGGTCATCTCGGTCAAACGTGGGGAAATCCTGGGATCCTGCGAAACATTGGGAAAATCCCTCCGATCAACGGAGGAGAACGGAGCTTTGAGTGAGAGAAATCATGGATAAATCATGGATAAATGATATAGAAATGGATGTTTGAGTGGGAAAATGAATGAAAATGATCTACAAGTGGTTTTTTTTTCCAGCTAGCCACATTTCCCTCCGGGGCGGACGTTCGCCCAAAGTCTCATTGGGATTTACTTACGTTGTGGTTTGTTTAGGATTTATTGAAGATAGTTTTAGGGTTTACTTAGGGTTGGTTTGTTGGATTTTCTTTACGGCTTATTTAGATTTTGTTTAGTTAATTGTAGTGCTATTTAGGGTTGTTTTGGGCTTCATTCAAGGTTCCTTTAGGGTCTATTTGGAGGGTTATTTCTGGTTGATTTAGGGTTTGTGAAGGGTTTATTTAGGGTTAGGTTATTTTGGTGTTTTTTCAAAGTCTTGTGGTTTGTTGAGGTTTTGGTTAACAGTTCGAAACACTGTAAATTACGGAGGGTATCTTTAAGACAGGCTTCAAAAGGTGATTTTGGGCACCGTCTTAGGTAAGCGCAAAAATGCCTTGAGACGCAGGAAATATCCATATTTTATATGTTCGCAGTTTGCAAAAAACACGCACCCAAAGAACACAACAGATTGCAGTCCTGCATAAAATTCCGTGGATTTCGGGCAAATGTCAGCCCCCTAGCGCCACATTTCATTTTTGCAGGGTATTCCTTTGGTTCTTTTGATTCTGTCAGTACATGTCAGTACAACACAAAAAAACCTCGCCATTCGTTGAAAATGGAGCTGACTGTTGAAGCTGAAGAAGGGGCGAATGCATATCTACTCCATCCCCATGTTGATGTACCCTCTGGTAAACTAACATAACTATGGAAAATCACAATTTTTAATGGGAAAACTCACTATAAATCACCATTTTCAATAGCTATGTTAGTTTACCAGAGGGTATGTTGATGTTTGGGGCCCACAACCTCCCATGATTTGTAGCCCTTCTCCAAGGGAAAGACGACGCGGAACTGGCGCATGAGGACATCATGTCGCCAGATCTGGCTACCATCAGTGGGTGGCACCCAGCATTGCGAGGTATTTATGGTTTATTGGGCAGGATGGTGCCCCTCAGTTGTAAGTTGGTGTATAAACCCCATTAACTATAGTTATATCTGCCATAAACCATAGTTATGGGAGTTATAAACCAACTTGGCTAACTATGGGGCACCACCTTGTAGTTTATATGGATATTTTCAAGTTGAGCAGCATCACTAAGCTAGTCGGGTTCGTTGGGTTTTTATATGCAGAATATATCTACAGTTGAAATGGTCAAAAGAAAACAACTTGGGGGATATAATTATCATGGGGATTCTTATCGGAATATATTTGGACTACGATGGGGTGTATATATACATATATATGTATATAATATAGACAAATATGAATTCATACATTATATATACACAACAACCTGCAATAGTTGGGTAAATAGTGATTCATGGTTATTCATGGTGATAATGGCTAAACATGGCTCGTCAATGGGTAAACAAAGGGGGTTCTGGCCGACCATTGGTTTACAATAACCAGATACTAAACGTGTGAGCTGTGTGACTTAGAGTTATATGGCACTGACATGTAGTATATCTATACCTGATATACTATAGTTAAAAGACTAAAGTAATATATGTCAATGTAATTTATATATATACATACATATTATTCATATATATATATGTACATGTCAGCGTTCAAATGATATTCATGTAATTTACCCAGGTTCCTTCCTCTTCATCACATCCAACAAAAATGCCGACTTCCGGTAGGTCTTCCCAGCGACGTCGATGTCTCCAACTTCTTTTCGGTGGCCACGTGCAATCCTTGGAGGGCCTGAGCTAAACCCATGTTGGTTGATGTTTACTTTGGTACAATATCTATCACTTTTATCATATATATATACATACTATATATATATATGTATGTATACATACTAATTATATATATACCACTTATATCTTGGGGATTATCAGAATTCACGAGCTGAGAATCGCTGTGGTAATTCATGGGGATACAAGGCGGGCATGTCATGAAACGGGCATGTCACAGTGGTGCCCCTGTGCTATGGCTATGTTTGTTGGTCTATGATCATCCACCTAACTATAGTAAATATAATTAACTATATATATATATAGTTATAGGTTTTGTTTGTTTATTTATGTTTATTTATTTATGTTTTGGATTTAATATGGTTTAATCATGTTTTATCATCGATCAACACAACTATCATTTATTATTCATTATCTTAAACCCAACTGTTCAGCTCGTCATGTGGCCCCCAGCCGTCAGAATTTTACAGGACCAGAGATAGCGAAGCCACGGCCCATTGAGTTGGATGATTTACCCTCAAAAATGGTGGTTTCCTAAGCCATGGAGGTACCCCACTATGGATGGTTTATTTCATGGAAAATCCATCAAAAAAAGTGGATGAGAACTGGGGATAGCCCTATGGATTGGAAACCCCCTATGGTGTGGACCATAGCTGTGATATCAAATTACCAGAGGCGACCAAATTTCGGTCCATACCCATGTTACGCATGGTGGGAATCTGGATGATGGATGATGGAAGATTGGATGGTCATGGACAAAATGATAGCAGAATCCACACCAGCAACTGGATTGGTACTTATTATTAGCCCAACCAGCTATATATATATATGGCAAAATTGCAGGGTATTTGATTTGTTTGTGATTATCGTATATTATAGTCAGCTATAGTCTATAGTGTTTGGATGCCCATACCCTATCCCAGCATCCTCTAACATATATACATATATATACGTAATGTTGCTTATAGATCCCATCAGTATTTCAATTATTTCCTTATTCAATCGCGAATAAAAAACACAACAGAGAAATACCTCGATGAAATCGGTTGATACCGTATGAAATCCCAATAAATTCTCATCAATATGCTATCGAAATATCCTGTGTCCATATATCATATCCCCAATTCCATGGCTGACGCGAAGCTTAGCGAAGCTAAAAAACCCACCGCGAGCGAAGCTTAGGTCCGTAGATTTGAAGCATTTAGACCTCAGTGAGCAGCTTAGTTCGTTATCGGGAGATGGGACCACAGATTGGTGTTTTTCTTTGAGAGAAAGAGAGAAAGAGAGAGAGAGAGAGAGTAGCAAGAAACTAAGTAGTATTGCCTTTGTCATCATCATTAGTTATGTCTGTCATTGTTGGAAACTCATGCCCAATTTTATGCTGGATAACTTATTGTTTAATGAACATAAGAAGTTGTCCAATTTTTTTGGTTGGTTAATCAACCTCGATCTCAGCGGGCAGATGTTTTGAGGTCCCTCGCACATCAGCAAGTTGCCAGAGCTGACGGAGATGCCTGCGCTGACGCATGTGGCGTGGCTAGGGGAAGCGGAGGTTGATGGGAAAATTGTGACGGGGGAGGATGACAACTATAGTTTTTCGTGTTTTTTTTCATGATGTTTAATCATGTCTAATAAGCTGGCTAAAAACTACCTGGAGGATACCCTCTGGTAAACAAACAGTTTGCGAACTTGAAGCCATGGCCCAGTCGAAATAGTTGATTTACCCATAAAAAATTGTGATTTACCCATAAAAAATGGTGATTTTCCAGTTCCTTATGTAAACGTTGACCAGGCCGGGTAGGGAACTTGGCGAACACAAGGAGTCGGCCAAGTCTTGGAGGATCATCATCCCATGGTCCTCCGTTGAGTTGTGTTCGCCCCGTTGTGGGGTTAGTTGAGTTTAGCCGCAGAAATTTCAATGGCTGGTTGGTGGTGACTGGAACCATGGAATTTCGAATGACTTTCCTTTCCATATATTGGGAATAGTAACCCCAACTGACGAACTCATATTTTTCTTAGAGGGGTAGGTTTTTCCCACCAACCAGATGGGATAAGCCTAGGATTCGGGGACAAACTCGATCACCGGTAAAAAAAGCCAGTTAGTAAGTGGGATGATCCTCCAAGTGGTGAATGTAGCTAGGCGGACTCTTGTTTTTCTTTGCGGAATAGATACAATATGATCTTAGAATATCATGCTAATAATGATAATAGTAATGTTATCTAATCTTAAACAATATTAATCATGATAAGAGTAGTGGTAATAATATACAAAGGGGCCAGGAATCTAATCCAATCCAACTTGTAACCGTAGTTGGAACGCTTGAACTGTTTGTTTTTGGGACTAATCAACATGTTGCCTAGTTTTATTGTTATTTGGTTTTACAAGGTGGTGGTCCCCTCCAGATTTAATTGTCAAAAAAATGTTGATTTATAAAGCCCATGAATGCTACATCCCCCATAAAGCCAATTGGTTTAACCAAGGTATAAGTTTACTTAGCTATCTAGGGGGCACCACCTTGTTTGTATCTAACCATTGTTTGAATTTAAGCATACGACTGCCCCATCCACCAAGCGCGTGTGGCCACCCTCGATATCTTGCAACAAAAATAGCTGTTTAGTAAGTATTATATAATCAAATCATAGCACGACCTCCTAGTTCACCTTTTGTTTGTTTCACTAGAAGTATTTGCTTTCCAAGCATTGCTCCACAAGATTTCTGCGGCTATGAAAATTGGATTTTATTCCGTAACTAAAGGTGGCAACGGAACCGACAAATGGGGAGTTTGCCGGTTGGGATCAGACAGGTTGGAATTTCACACGTATCTGAAACAGGTAGCATCCAACGTGGACCAACTGTTGGGTGACTGGCACTGGACCACTGGGCTGACTTTACCAGAGATCATCTTCCCATTGACTTTGACGAATTTTGTTGGGAGATCCCATTAGGTCCGCAGTGTTTTGTATAAATTGCTCATGTAAATTCACATTCCAAAGTCATTTTTGTTGGATGAAATTGATGATTTTCCATTCATTGCTGAATCTCAATCTCCATAATCTCCACAATCTCCATCTAGGTCAATCTGAACTACAACCATCTTGGAGATGTTGGTGTGGAGCTCTTGTAACTCGGTCCAGAGGGCCCTGATGGTCATTGCGTGGGTGGGGGCATCGCCGCGAGTACATTCGCTTGTTATGAATGAGAGAATATGGTAGCCAACATTAGCCAACCAAAGTTTGCTTTTTGTCATGCTATCAGGTTATCTTTTGGTTATTCGAAATTTGCTATGAGATTTGGGTTCAAGACCAGCACGATGCGTTTCATTTTTTGTTGTAGACATCTTAACCCACGGTCTGTGCTATATTAGATCTAAATGGCTTTCTAAATGGCTTTATTGCAGTTGTCCATGATATGGGTACTCTTTCTTGCGTAGTTGAGTACGTTTTTTTTTATCACTAGACATATATATATATATAACTAGTTGCGTTGTTGAAATCATTCAAATCCCCTACGATTCCCCATAAATCACGACCATGTAGGGTTAAATCACCATACACATCACCCATTTTTCTGAGCATCCCCATGTTTATAAATCACCATGATTATGGAAAATATTATTTATATCATCACTACCAGTAAAGGTAGATTAAACCATGGTTACCATAATTGTTACTTCAAAATCCCCATGGTTTTCCAAGGTTTACCAAGGTTTAGCCAAAGTTTTCCCAGATTTTCGCCCAGTTTCCCCAGTTTCCCCAAGGGTTTCCCGCCCAGGTTCCGAGCTCTCGTGGATGCTGGCAGCAGCATCGAGCACTTGGCCGTGGCCTCGAATGACATTGGTGATGAAGGCCGCAGTTGACGGGATCACCGATCAGTTTTTAGATATAAGCCACATGTATATATATATATATATATATGTGTATCTATCTATCTATCTATCTATCTATCTATCTATACCAGGCAGTTACTTCTGCCCTCTAATGGAAGCCACTTAGACCCAAAGGGTAAATTAAATCTCTGGGTAAATTATAACAACCTCACTGCGACCTATCTGGGTTAATAAAGGACATCATCCCCAAATGGCCACATATATATATATATGTATAATACCGAAGAACGTGTCAATACCGAAGATCTTTCCAGAAAGGTGCGAATAATTGCTGGTTGGTGGCTTGGAACATTTTTTATTTTCCCATATATTGGGAATAATCACCCCAACTGACTAATATTCTTCAGAGGGGTTGAAACCACCAACCAGATATAATAATTATATATATATTTATACATACGTGTATATATATAATATGTATATATGTATACCTACAAACTCCTCTATGCATACAAAAGTGCCTAACTTGCCTGTAGGCGTTTATTTCTGCCGATTCCCAGAATAAATGCCTAGGCCCAAAAAAAATGCCGAGGCTGATGATTTTTTGGTTTTGTCATGTCAGTGCAGAAAAATGGTTCGAACAAAATTCTGCCTAATTCCGCTTTTTTCCGCCTAGATTCCCTTGTTTTTCCGCCTAATTTCCGGGTAAAAATGCCTTGGCACAAAATGATGTCGGAGCACAAACAAAAATCTTGAGATAAAAATGCCTACATCAATTTAAATCTGCTGAGTTTTGCAAACTTCCGGGTGAAAGTGCCTATGCGGCTGCCTAGGCGCCGCGGGCAGAAAAAAGTGCCTAAGGGTTCTTCTAGGTATATGTATATATAGACATTGATGTATGGGATCAAGATGTTAGATGTTAAAAACCCATATATGGCGATGGGTCAACACCAATTCTGTACCATATTTTGGGGGAATGAACATCCATTTAATCCATTTACCACCTATTTTGATGTTCATCAGCGCATCAGGGTTTTGATTCGTAGGTATACATATACACACAATATACACATATTCATATATGGGATCGGGATGAGCCACTTAGTAATGATTGGTTGGGGGGATACCTCCAAATACCCGTTGTTCAATGGGAAAAATGATTGTTCATCAGAATTTTGAAGTTACTAATCATCAATTTTTGGAAGCACCTTATTTTTCAGATTCACGAGAGCAGCATCCGGGAAGCTTCCAGCTATTTTGATGTGCCATACATACGGGTGTATATATATATATATATATTTATTTATTTATTTATTTACTTACGATTATATTTGCCTACGATTATATACATGTATGCCATTAGTGTATATATAAATCATTACACATGTATGTATAATCACAATGTACACACGTAGCAAAAATATAAATGCACATTATGCACATAATATGTATATATATATATTCCAGTAATGCGTAGGAGTGGAACGTCACTTACCAACCTGGCACTAAGTTCAGGGATAATCTCGATGGGGAGTGTTGATATACAACCACAGATGTACATTGCCATTTTAAGTGTAGATTGGGAACATCAGCTTTAAATAGCCATGACACTTAAAAGTTTGTAATAGCCTGCATCATTCAATGCAAGGTACAAGGTGGTGCCCCATAGTTCTGTCCGTTGGTATTATACATAAACCAGTGGTTTCCCCCAATTCACTAGTTCGATCAATCCCAAGAAACCCAATCGTTGGAAGCATTTTAGCTAACAATTAATTTGTATGACCATAAATGTGTTTTTTCCTGGTATTCTTCGCTAATTAGCTATAGCAAAGTTATATTATATTACCTAAGAATACTTTGGCAAAGCCCAGCTTCATAGCTACCTTTTACAATGGGGACTCACCTAGCAGGATAATCCTGGGCTTGGTGGCTGGTAAGTCCGCAGTGGCCTTGTCAGGCTTGTTTCATTTATAAGTGGCTTGACCAGCTACTAACCATTGAATCTAACCAGTTACGAACCAGTTACTCTAATCACTTATATCCCATAGGATCCATGTATGCTATATATGGTAACATGGATCCCATCAATATACCCCAGTCATGTTAGCATATATACCGGCACCATGGATCCTATGGGTATAATTGGTATAATCTAACCACTTCATCTAAGCACTTCATCTTACCACTTCCTCAAAGGGATGATCGGGATGATCCTCCAAAGACTCCAGGCGCTGCCATCATCGGCGCGAGCCTGGGCAGTTTGCCGCGGCTCACGAGCTTGGAGCTCTGTGATAACTTCATCCAGGAGGGTGTGAGAAATCTGGGAAGTGGGGAGAGAAACATTACCCTAAATGATCTAAATGGGAATTAATGGTCTTCCAACAACAATGGGGAGAGAAATATGGGAAATAATGATATGATTGATCTGTTTTGCAGGTAAATATAACCCTAAATGGAGTTTTCCTAAGTCATGCCGGTACCCCCAAATCAGGTAAGTCATGGATGACCGCGACTTAGTTTTGAAAGGTGACTTGGGGATCCCCCATTGATGCGAATTTATATAATGGGGATTTGATGATTGATGATTATTGGCATTGGCAATAGACAATAGTGGGGATATATATATATATATTTATTTATTTATTTATTTATTTAAAAATGGGTAAACTTCATCACGACCTCACTGTTCTCCCGAACCCTGGTTCATCATGGTTAGGATTCGGGGGATCATCCCCAAATAGCCCAACATTTCAGGTTGGTGAAATATTATAATTTACCCTCTGGTAATTTAACATAGCTATTGAACATGGCCCATTTATAGTTGATTTTCCCATTAGAAATGGTGATTTTCCATAGCTATGTTAGTTTACCAGAGGGTACCCAGATATCTGTATATACTGTGGGAATTTTCATGGGAACTTTCATGGGAATTCATTTTGGGATCAAATCGTTGAATTGTTGATGAGTTTTTTTTTGTTGAGAAAAACAATGGGGGAGATAGACGCTAAATAGTGGTAATTAGTTGGTATAACTGGGTCAATTAATTGAGAGTAAGTGAGGATAACTTATGATTTTTATCAAAAATCATGGATAGTGGGGAGGTGAAAATTCTCATAGCATGTTTTATCGATTTATTTTGGAACTAATGAGAATTAATGGGGAGAAAATGATTGATGATAATGAGTTACTATATTGATACTAATGGATATAGAACCAATAGTGGGAATATTTTCGGGTATATATCGTGTCGAATTCAGTGTTTCAAGAATTGTTGAACGATATTTGAGGTATACTTGAGCTTCGACGTTGAAATATTGTTACTTGTACATCGTTTGCCTGCAAAAGATAATCCGGGATGTACTGAAGAAGTTGGTGTGTCAACGGTCAGGTGACTAGAAATAGGAATAGACAGGGTACATCGTGATCTTCGCGACCAGCTGCTTCTGGCGGAGCAAAGCAAGACCATGTTGGGAGGCAGCAAGTCCATGTCCGCATGGCAAGTTGCTGGCGGAGTGGCCAATCGGGTCCCTTCAACAACAAGATACCACTCATTGCGTGAAAATCTTGGCCACCTTCATTTGTCAATCTCTGGCACGGCCAGCAAGGATTGGCAGCAGTCTGCAGTTTTCCATGAGGAGACAAGTGTGTTAGGACGTTCTCAGGGAACTGTATTGATCGTAGTATATTGATTTTATACACATGCAAAGGATGATATCCCAGCTCCTGACGGCCGCAATCCGTATTTGTGTTTGCTAAGACTTTGCTAAGACCCCACAGTTTGTTGCTTAGTCTATATGCTTGATTCATGCTTCCACCGGCATGTTTGTTGAGTTTACATCTTCATACCTACAGGACATTAAAACACACATCATATGTATATATGTATATATATATATGATATCTATGGGTACCCCCCTCACAAGGCAATAAAATGTTTCAGAGATTTTGCTAACCTTTCCACGGTGTTTGTTGTTTTAGGCATGTTTTATCCTACTGTTTAACTTGGGATCTGTGAATAGAATATAATCAATATTTCCATATTTGTATCCATACACTGTAATATACCCATAGAATCCATGTATGTTATATATGGTAACATTTACCATCAATATACCCCAGTCATGTTCGCATATATACCATACATGGATCCTATGGGATATATATATAATATACATCTAGGTATACACTGCGACCTCACTGGAAACACTTATTGAGTTGCATTAACATTAGCCTTATTGTCAATTTCAGGCTAGTGAATTGTTACAACTTACCTGTACATATATATATGTATATTATCTGAAAATCAATTCAACAAATAAACATATATATATAATATATATAATATATAATATATATAATATATAATATATATATATATATATAATATGTATAATATATATAATATGTATAATATATATATATATAATATGTATAATATATATATATATATGTATATCTATATCTACCTAGCAAACTAGCTATCTATCTGTCGGTTTTTGCGTCTATCTTTGTCTCTATATCATCATATTTCTATTTGTATCTCTATCCATCCATCTTATATTTATATACCGTCACATTGTTCCCCCTCCAAAACTGGCCGAAGGAGCGCGGCAGCATCGCCATCGCGGAAGCCATCGCAGGCGCCACGCCACCAGAGGAAGATGGAGAAGAGGTGCAACAGCGCTGGGGGAAATGTACCCTGCAGTGTGTCATCAAACTTGGCAAGCTGGGAAATCCCTATGAACATATGGGAAACATATGGGAAGATTTACTAAACATGGAGATTTTGATGGCAAATCTGCTACCACACGGAAGCTGGAAACAAAGGTCTTGATAATGCGGAACCTCATCATGCTGATGCTCATCCAGGGACCCCGCTTTGATGCTGTCGAGCAAGCAGGTGTTGAATATGTGGGTGATTCAGCCCCTGGTTCCAGCCTACTTTGACACCTCTTGGGACACCGAGCTGATGCAGCCCAACACCTACTCCCAGTGAATTGGCTTCACCAAAGGACAAGATCAGTGGCGGCTGTCAGCTCACCTTATCAAGAATGATTTGGTTGACCAGTATAAGCAGGAGCATACCCAGGCCGACATGAGAACTTTTGCCTCCTCATTGAGAAAGGAGGTTTATAGCTGAGAACATCATTGAAATAAATGGCGGATTTTCCAACTCCCAGACACCAACTTGTAGGGTCTTAATGAGATATATGGAGATATGATGGGTGGATATTTCATGGGGATATAGAACTATCAACCATCGACTTAATGGATAGTTGATACATGTTGATAATATTTCTAGTACTACTGATCTACTGTATGTTCTATTAATCCATATGAATCCCTATTACTAGACCTTAATGGGGTTTTCCCATATTAGATTCCAAATATAACATATCCCATATTATGACTATAACTAGACCATAATATATCCCTTAATGGAGTTATCATAATGGTTAAAATGAGTCTTTTTGCTGGGGAGATACTGGGCAGTCGAAATTTGTTACCACCCCTGCAGGATGCTGGACTGGGCCGCAGGGGCCCAGGGCCACGACGGCTGCAGGGGGATTGAACAGACATGGTATTTTCTACATATGTTCTGCTATATATATATATATATACACATATGGATGGTACCCCCCAAAAATCTAGCATTTTTGACCTACCTTTTTAGTATCTTATGGTTTGGGATGATAATCGAGCAGTCAATTGAAAGAGGGTGACCATGTATATATATTATATATATATAGTTTAATTATATATACATAAATAAAAGCGTATACATATACACAGGCATATGCGTTGAATAAACAAAAGGTGACAAACACATACAGACGCACACACGCAGACACTTCCCAAACAATTGCAAACTGTGCAAACTTTCCTGGATCCATAAATGAAAGGCATGTTAGAGGTATAGTGGTATGTTCGAGGTCACTTAAATTAAATGGTATCTTAAAGGTATATAATACGGCATATACCTTCAAGAAATAGTAAAGGTGTAGTAATAAACGACATTTTTCATGATATTTATATGTATATCTAGCTCCAAGTTACCCAAATTCAGAAAAATTACATATACCATGAATCCATCGTACTCCAGACCTGTCTCTTTGGACCCATTGTTTTCCCAACCGGTTTCCCTGTGTGTGACATGTTTCACACCTGTGAATTGACTGGTTGCGGTGGGAAGACCTTTCAGCTCAATTTAATTTGGACATTCTTTGGCACCATGTCGATGCCTTGTGTTGTTCCTGAAATGCTATGCAGCCTGGATGAGCTAAAGCGTGCCCTGATAAGTGAGTTTCCCATTTTGGAGACTGAAGAAGGAGAGGGTTTCAAAATATTGCTTGACTTGTTTGTTGAGTGGGCTGAAACTCTGTTAAATTACAACAACCAGCATCCGCTCTGTTGAATTTGGGGAATTGTGGCCCAGAATCCTTCTCTCAGGGGATTTCCGGCCGCGCATACTCATGTGGCATCGCGCTCGAGGGATGTCATCGCACCCCAGAGGACCCATCGCACTCCAGAGGACCCCATCGCACTCCACACACCTACTCACAGATCATCGTACTCCACAAAGGGGATCGTATACCAGAAAAACTTTCGCATACGGCAAATAACCATATTGGAAGAAAAAATGAACCTGAAGATGTTTTTTTTGTTTCCCCCTTCGGAGGTAAAATCCTCTGGAATATGATAATATGGAATATGGGGGAAATCTTATTTTTTCCAGCGTTTTGAAGAGTCGCGCATAAAATCGTATTCCATCAAATTTTGATACTTTAGACCTGTGGAGGCTATGGAAATCCTCGGTTGTGGTGTTAGTCGTGCAGGATGGAGTGTGATGCTTTGCAGGTATATGGAATGGAATCTGTGACTTCGATTTGCTCAAAAAAGATACCAACACATGCTTGAGAATCCCACATGCAGGACTGGCAACGCATACCAGGGGGGCATCGTACTCCAAGGGGGGCATCGTACTCCAGGGGTGGAATCCTACTCAATGTAACTGTATTAAGTGGACATATGGTACCATTTGGGTTCGAGGAAGAATAGCGTAATCCAGACTTGGCCCAGTTTACGGATGCGGAAGCTGAGCTGCCAGCAAAAAAGGCATCAAAAAATAAGCTGAACAGCTTATCCAATGGTCTTAAAAGATCCTAGAGAGAAGTTGATGATTGATGAGAGAAACAAGACTTTATGTTTATTCAAGAAATTATTGCTTGAGAAGGTTCTCAGCGGGGTTTAACATGTGCGAATGGACATGACAGCACGTGACAAGGGAAAAGGTGCGCCTGACAAGGGTCACACAACCTTATTCTCACCATCAAAGGTCAAAGGTTGTCCATTATTTTCAAAATTTCCGGAGCTATTTCGGCATGGAATATGAACAGCCTTGGAATATGGGTAAGATTTTGCTAGAGTATATATATATATGTATATCACTGATATCAACTGGAATATTAACGATTACGAAATTGTATATTCAAGGGATATTAAAAGCAAACACGTGGTAATCACAAGGTATTTTAAAGATATACTAAAGAGATATACATATTAATAGTTTATATATATATATTCATGGCCAGACTGGAATACTACAGGTATACTACATGTATGTTAACTAGTATATTAGAGGTGTATTAGATGGTATACTAAAAGTATATTAAAGGTATTTTCAAAGTCAATCAAATGGTATATTAGAGGTAGATTCATGGTATATAAACTGGTATACTAAACGCATATTGAATCATATAGTAATGGTATACCAAATGGAATATGATTGGTTCTTACATGGTAAACTAAGTATAGATTGCATATTACTAAAGGTTTATTAAAGGCAAACTAAATGGTAAGTTGAAGGTATTTTAGAGGCATAGTGGTAGTTTCAAGGTCAATAAAACGGTATATTAAAGGTATATACCTTCAAGGTATATTAAAGGTGTAGTAAACGACATGTTTAAGAATATATTGATGGTATATCGAAAGCAATATTACCAATTCCTAGATGGTAAACTAAGTATATATAGATGGTACATTAAATGTTTGTTAAAGACATTCAATGGAAAATAAAAGGTATTCTAGAGGTAAAGAGGTATCCTAAAGGTGCATTAAAGATGTTTTCATGGCCAATAAAATGGTGTTTATAAGGTAGATTAAATGGTATTTAAGGTAGATTAAATGGTGTAGTGAAGTTTTATGCATTGAAGGTATATTTAAAGTATACTAAAGGTATTTTCAAGGCCAACTAGATTGTATATTAAAGGTAGCTTCATCGTTATCAAATGGAATGCTACAGGTATATTGAATGGTATATTTTTTTTGATGGTATTTAAAAAGGTATACTGAAGGTATGCCAAAGGTTTACTAAAGGTTTATTAAATATATGTCTATGGTCAATAAACTGGTATATTAAAGTATATGGAATCTCTAATGAAGCTGCTATATTCAGTGTAATACTAAAAATTGCTGATCAAGATATTATTCTTACTCTGTTGCATCAAAAAGACAGACATATCCAACATGTTAGAATCTGGTGTTTTGAAAGAAATACTGTATGATTGAAGGAAGGCTTAATATTAGTTTGAAAGGAAGACTGCACTTCTTCAGAAAGAAAACATTGCATGTTTAGAGGAATGCTTTATTTTTTGTAGGGGTACTGTTTCTTGAACGAAGTCATACTTTGTTTGGAAGGAAAATTGCAGTTTATGAATGAAGGTGTTTTTTTCAAGCATGGAAAAGAACGCTGCATTTTAAAACAGATTGCTTCCTTCAAAACATGATGTGTTTTCTGACCTGAGTATGTGCGTTTTTTTTTTTGAAAGTAATAGTGTGCTTACTTTGTTTTTGCAAAAGCTTCCCAACCCTCTTTGACATCAACAAAAACCTAAAAATGATAGATCTTTAGGGGGGTTAGCATACATATATAGATATATATATATATATATATACATATACACGCAACAATATATATATATATATATATGTTGTACATTATATATATATGTGTGTGTACTGTATGTTGTGGATATATATGACCTTATCCCGTAGGCGGTCGCCAGTGTGCCGCTGCCGGTGCTGTCCGTGGATCTCAAGGGGAACCGAAGTCGCCACTCGGTTTTTTCGTCGTGAAAAAAACGGTTGGTTGATTCACCATTTACCCATAGGATCCATGTATGGTATATATGCTAACATTGGGGGTATATTGATGGTAAATGTTACCATATATAGCATACATGGATCCTATGGGTTACCCTTTTGTAAACAAACATAGCTATTGAAAATTGCCATAGAAATAGTTGATTTACCCATTAAAAAGGGTGATTTTCCATCGTGTTTTGTATGTTTACCAGGGTAAATGGTTATAGGGGAACAACCATGGATTAATGGATTCTAAGCATGGTTAACACTTCTGTAAATCCCATGTTCATGCTGGTGATTTTAGCACTGTAATTATAGCTCCATGGTGAGCAGTGTTCAAATCCCCTGAAACCATGGATTTGTGCGAGTTTTTGTTTAAACAGAAGTTGTTTATAGCGACGGAGTTGTACTTAGAACATACTTTGGAAAAAAAAATGGAAACCTACACGGCGAGGATGTTCTAAGTATGGGATTATAATCAGTACTTAGAACATACCCAAAACCTATACTTAGAACATTTCAGACCTATACTTAGAACATCCCAGTGGGG
>Ga0126342_10009711_pt1 | contig 17238 bp, 17 predicted proteins | sample Cyp1metagenome_FD_92528 | JGI IMG/M metagenome (GOLD analysis project Ga0126342, IMG submission 92528) | Coral microbial communities from Lord Howe Island, Old Settlement Bay, Australia - Cyphastrea 1 metagenome | ecosystem: Host-associated > Invertebrates > Cnidaria > Coral ... | reverse complement strand
AGTTATATATATATAGTTAGTATATATATATAGTGTGTATATATATATATAATATATGTACACAATATATATATATATATATAATCATTATGTACTTAAATATGAAGTACATACATACATAGATTATAAATCATTAGTATAGACTCAATGGCTCATTTCATGGGAATTCAACGTCGCCCCAACTCGTTGACCCGTTTTGCCGCCAAGCCACGCCTCCAGCCGGGTGGAGGACTTGCGAAACGAGGTGCAGCGCTTCGAACATTTTCGCAAGACTGGGGTGGTGCTGAAGGCAGGGATGGCAGGTGATTAAAAAGGTGCAAAAAGTCAAGGGAATTCAAGGGAATGATGTATCTTTTCCTAAGTTGTGAATAAAGTCAATATATTTTCAGGTACAAATGCTGGAAGTCTTGTTAAAGAAGTGTTTCAAGAGATGTACAATCCAATTTTATCTGGTAAACCATCCAACATTTCTTGATGTTTCCCTTTGTGGAGGGCTTCGGCCTCACAAAAAATCCCAGGCCACACCCATTGTGAACGGCGACCGCCGGCCATCTGAGAAGAACGGCTTGACTTTCAATCCCAAGAAGCGCCGGAGCGAAGGATGAGCGAAGGAAGTGTGATGCCCATGAGTAAACCATTGTAGCAGGGTGTGTGTATATACAGATGTATACACACAGGCCCATGGATATCCCATTGTAATCATGCATCTCCCATTGTAACTGGGCTTACAACTCCACAACTAGGGATCAGGATGGTCACAACCAACGGTGTTAAGGGCCAACTCTCGCAACCACCAACAATGATGGCCCCCAAGGGCAGTACAATTAGAGCTGACTGGAAATTTATTGCGATGAAGGAAGTCTGTAGCACAGAAGTAGTAGGAATATTCTTGAATGATTGAAGAAGATTGAGAGTTTTCGATCATGACTCGGTGAGAACAGAAGTGGGTATGATTCGGGGCCAAGTCATCAGGATTGTGAACAAAATCTGTGAATGGGGGGATCTACTACAGAAAGAAAAAGATGTGCATGATACCCTCTGGTAAACTAACATAGCTATTGAAAATGGCCATATAGTGGATTTACCCATTAAAAATGGTGATTTTCCATAGCTATGTTAGTTTACCAGAGGGTAAATGATAACTTGGTGATCCCAATTTCATCAGAATTCATCAAGAGTCAAGGTCCAGCCTTTTATCATGGCTATCATGCGTTTTCCTGTCACAGCTCCTGGAGTTGTTGAGTCAATACAACTTGCTTCATGGCTAGTCTAGATAAGTCTGCCACAAGTTTCGCCAGCCGTTGCGTTGCAGTGGACATGTTTCAATTGTTTCTTGTGGAATATTATACATATATATATATACATATATATATATATATATATATGTAAATACATAGACATATATATATATATACACATACAGATCTATTTCGTGTTTGGTGGGAACCGCATCTTGTCATTGACATCTAAGTGGGATCTTCGCGCACCAAGGCGTGTTGACAGCAAGCAGTTCAATTCCCAGGAGCTGGCGCCCAAGAGGCCGACCACCACTGGATGCCGTGGCCGGGTTCAAACGGCTCCATCGCTCCCCGGGACGGTTCCGGCAGCCAACGGTAACGGCCCGGGGCCCCCGGGGCCCGCGGGCCCCCTGGGGGCTCGGGCCAAAACTGCAGCGCGGCCGAACAGCAAAGGTGCAGTGATCAGAATGAAATCTGCACCTAGATGCTTGGGCTGCTTATGGGCCACAGATTGAAAGGTGATGGGATGATTTTGGATGATTTTGGTGTGATGGAAGTAATTAGATGTAATTAGCACGTGTGGTGAATGGCCAAAACAGTGTTGTCGCGGTGAACATCCTGAGAGTGAGCAAAGATGTCTTGGGACGCTCACCAGAGTTGGAGCGGTTTGGTTTCGATTCAACGTTGAACTTCCAGAAGTTGTGCTGTCCAGCAACCACAGTTCCTCCCAGACCACAGCATCTCCCAGGAATCTCCAGTGGCACTCCGAAGCCAACTGTAGCTGTGGCTGAGAAGGGCAAGGTGAACGGCACGAATGGAACGAAGGTCAAAGAGACCAAAGAGGTCCGTCGCAGATCGCTGGTCATGGAAGACTTAGGCGCCAGAGGGTGCCATGGGGGTATTTCCTCGTTTTCCTCAGCAATATCAGCCAAAATCTTTCAAGGATTTTTGGCAATAGGGCAAAACCCTCAACAAAAGCACTAGCCAGAAGCTGTCTTGTTCACCGCCCAACCGATCGCCAGGCGATGCCATGTTGCATCAGCTGAGCACTTCCAAGGCGAAACAAAAACCGGAGGAGCTGGTGATGGATGGGAAACCTCCAAGGGCCGCGGATGACACTGTCGCGCCTTGGATGACCTATGGACGCCCACGAAATGGCGCGCTTGATTCAATTGGGGATCAAATAAAAATCAAGCTGACACCTTGTGGTAACCTCGAATTTGTGTGAATTTGTTGGAAGCACACTGGCGCCAAATGCGGGAGTCTTTGACAGCGCCGTGATCACTCCAGGTAGTTGCTCGCAGACCAAAATCTGCACGTGTGGAGAAAGTGAAGGATGATGATCCGGAAGAGACTCGCCAGATGTTCGACAAGAGAGAGCTGCGAAAGTGACTGTGCCTGAAAATGGTGGATTTTGTGGTAGCCCCGATTATGACACGTTCCAGGGGTGTAAGTCCAACATTTTGGATCACTCAGGAGTAGCAATCATCTTGGGTCTCTATGCCAAAAAGCAAATACAATTTTGTTGTTTGTATCCGCATGTTGATAGGCTGATATAGGTGGTATGTTCCCAAAAAAGAAACATGTTTTGATTTTTGTTTGTTGGTTTGCGAATTTCAGCTCTCCATGCTGTGATTTATCTCTCACCATCAGTCAAATCCAGATTTTGGCTTGTGAATTTCCAGTTTTTTTTCCCTTGAACCATGTCATGCGAAATAATATCAAACCGTTGAATCATGCATCCAGCTTTCAGCTTGTGAAAATACAATTTATCTGCCAGAATCATCTTGAATCCAGCTTTTCATGGCTAGTGAATGCTAGTGACAGTGCCATTTTCATCCATTTTCCAATATTTTCCACACATTTCACAGATATATCAGATATCTCGCGAGCTGAAGATGTTGAGCCCTCCATTTTTTCAGCCTTTTCCGAGGCGCCACAAGGAGCTCTTTGCGCAGCATGTCACGCAGTGGCGCAGGAGACAGATAGATTCTCCCAGCCCTGAGGTGTCGCGGCAAGAATTTCTGGGGATTTTTTGATCGATACATGGAAGATGTTGAGGAAAAACCCATGGAAAATCATGGAAACAACGTACGAAACAACTGATTCATTTCGATGTTTTGATTCATTTTGATGTTGTTTTGATTTATTTCGATGTTATTTTGATTAATTCCGATGTTATTCCGATTCATTTCGATGTTATTTTGATTCATTTTCCATGGCCAGAAGAATACAAAACAGCAGCCAAGATAGGGACACGTATCTACACAGTTCCAGCCTCAATGTTTTTTTTTGTAGGGCAACTTCCCGACATCGAGGCAGAAGCCTGCCGAGTTCGAGTCTACGTTCGGAAGAGGCCTCTGTTTGATTATGAAAAAGAGGCAGAGACTTGGCAGCATCCAAAAGACTTTCTCTTGAAGCACAGTTCCAGGGCAGTAACAGCGTAGCTGTGAAGCGTGAAACCCCGACGTGTGAAAAATCTTTATGACAACTGCTTGGAACATGTTGGAAAATGTTGGAAGCAGCACTTATTTCGGGTTGAGCTTTTTGGCCTTGGTGGATGGTGGGCTCGTCTCTGTTTCTCCGCTTGGCTCAGGAAGAATTTGATGCCCTTCCCTCAGTTTGCCGTCATTGGTCCGGTGCGGCGCCCAATCAAAACATGGCTTCGTTGCGCAGCAACGTGACCGAGGTAGCTACAGCCCGTGGTCGGAAGATTGTGATCCACAACTGCCTGACTAAAGCTGACCTTCGTTCCCTCTTCATCTCGCACATGGGCTTCCAATTTGCACAGGCCACCGGGACACCGGGATTCAGGATCGGATGATTTTTTGTTGACTGGGGGTTCTGCGGCGGTTGTAGGATGATGGATGAAGACATGGTGATCGATCTAAAGGTCCTTGTACGGAGTTTTAATTGCGAAAGCCGTGCATGTTATGTTGGAAGCCCTCGCGAAAGTTCTAAAACCCATGCAAGACTTTTAGTATCCGAGTGACATCTGCAGATATGGACGTGAGTTTTACCTCAGTTGCGAAAGGTTGGCGAAAGGCGAGTCTGCCAGGATCCCACCCTGGCCCAAAATGGCTAGTTACTGTACTAGTTTATCTTGCAATGTTGCCACTTCAAAAACCCTTCAAAGGCGTTTCAACTTGTGCTTCCTTTGGCAGGCAATCTGTAAAACGACTAAGTCGTAGTCATATGCGTCCACTCAATCCTCTTGTAAAGCTTTACTACATTTTACTACGAAATATGCACACGAAAACATGCTAACACTTCTCTGTCCCGATTCTGGTGGGGCGCGAAAGGGCTGCGAAAAGGTAGTTTTGGAGAAGCATAATTATTTTGAACATTTTTGAACAACCCCCATAGGCCCATAGGCTATGGCCCCACAGGAATCCATAGGATGCAAAGGGACATTGGCCAATGCTACAAGCTGCGACAAGGCGACCTGACGCCAGGCCTTTGGCGAGTCGGTCTCTGACGATGAGGTGTATCAGCAGTGCGCGGCGGACGCTGTGCAACACATGCTGCAGGGCAAGGTCGCCACTCTTTTCATGCTTCTGGGTGATGTTTCAGCACGCTGAAGCCCGGAGGTCTCATGTATATTCATGTATTGTGGCAAAAATCATCAAAAATTACATTCTGGATGTTGGCACTCACACACTTTTCAGACGTGCAGCACTCTCAAGCGGGGCTCGCAGGAGTCATGAGCAGTTAGAATCAGTTAGAAGAGATGTTTCAATACACCAGGGCCATCCTTTCCCATCAATGAAAAGTCATTGAGTCATCAGTTCGACGTGTTGCATTTAGAATCATTTCGACTTTAACATAAATTATGCCATAGGAAATCCCCATGAAAAAATCACTGCAGGTTTGGCCAAACTGGCAGTGGAAAAACCCACACCATGAGTGGTCTCTGTCAACGAGCGGCACAGCACATCTTTCGGTCTCAGTCGCTGGTGACGTTGACCGCCTTTGAAATCGCGGGCAAGGCGGGGGATCTGTGGGGTAAAGCGGCAAGCACTTATCGAACAACAAACTGATATGATTGGGGTTGTAGTAAAAGGAAAAGCAACTCCATACATATCCAACAAACATGAATCAACATAACTGATATTTCATGGATTTTCATGGAACATTTAGAGCATGTAGAGGTGACTATTTAGATCATACATTCAGCTGAGACTTTTTCGCACAGACATCAAGCCGACAGGATCATCCCAAGTTGCCGTGCCAAGTTGATAGCCAGAATAGTCATTTGCATTTAGATTTGATTGGATTCGATTGGATTAGATATCATTAGATATCCATATCTATATATATAATATCTATATCAATATCTATATCAATATCAATTATCTATATATATATACAATTCTACATACTGTACATGAAATAATATATACTGTACATAGAATACATGCGAATAGATATTGAACCAATCGTTTACCCCCCCAACTGCTGTTTCACTGCGGCCAGGTCATGCGGGATCTCTTAGATCACAGTTCCAAGGAACTGAAGATCCGTGAGGACGGCCCCTGGACGGAATGGGCCGTTGACTCGTTGAATGTGGAGGATTTAAGTCAGCTACAGAGATAGTGGTTACCCTCTGGTAATTTGTTACATAACTATGGAACATCACCATAGAAATAGTGGATTTTCCATGATTTTCCCATGAAAAATGGTGATCTTCCATAGTTATGTAAACGTTTACCAGAGGGTAATAATAGTTGAACATGGCTGACTTGATGGCTATGGATATGGCATATGGTTTAAAGTGGTTACCCTAGGGTAAAGCTACAGAAAGATGTGGAACACCCATGCTTTGCGGTTTGGAAAATGGTCTAGAGAGGGTAGAAATTCTACGTGGAACTCTTAGGTTACCCCAGGGTACCTTCCGAAAATGATGTTTTTTGCCACTGAATCATGGATGATTCCCTTACTCACCATCAAAGTCTTGTGTTTTTTCTTGCCATAATTAGTGATGGATAATTCATCAACCATCAATTTAATCAATTTGTCCATGGAAATTCAAGCAACCCAAGAACAGTTCTAAATGGTTTTAGACGGAGATTCAATGAACCAACACAGCTGTGGAATGACATGACGTTTCTGCCAGGATAAAAGTGGCAAGACGCAAATTCTGGGGCTTCAAGGCCAGGTTCAGTGAAGTTTCCAGCGGATTTTTTTTTCAGGTCGGATTTGAACATATTATGGGTATGGATCAATACCTATTAATACCATTTTTAGTGGGATGAACATCCATTTACCAGCTATTTTGATGTTCACCAGGGGTACAAGGTTTTGACCCACTGCCATGTCTGATTTCTTGTTTTTCATGTTCGGTCCCAACAAAATAAAGGGATGATGACCACGGATTTTTTTTGTTTTTCCACAGTGTCAACGAGTCAACAATCCGATGTCCATGGATCCTCAGCCAGATCCCTTGATTGATCACTTCATGGATCAGCTCTTGACTTCAGCCACTGTTTCAGACGTTTCAGCCCCATGATGCTATGGAATCTTATGGATGTATTCTCATCACAGCTTCAATGTCGGAGATGTAATCATTATGTTTCAAACTTAGATGTAGGGAAGCTAAAAACCGGAACCCCCGAAGTTGCAAACCAAAACATACCAAACCCCCGAAGTTTCCTGAAATCAATCCATTGATGTCCATTGATTATATTTTATAGCTGATATAACTTTGTGGGTTTGTCATCCATATTGCACGACTCTATACTTGGGCCTAAAAACATTTTTCCGTCTGCAATTTTTAAGAACCGATGCAGACTACTGTTGGTAATATCCAATTGAAATGAATATACTCTGACGTTCCCCGTAAATGCAAACAGGTGTATCCAATTGAATTACCATTTTGGTGGCGAAATTCAACAGAATCTGTGGAAAGTTGGGTAACAGATGATAAACATGTTAAGTCAATCGACAGACAGACATCCAATTTTTGATGTTTTTTTCCCCGCGAACCCTCCAATTCTAGGTAGCCAGATCCCATCAAATGCCAGGAAAGTTGCGGTAACCTTTCCATAATTTCCAACATGTTCCCTCTAAAATCCATTCCAATCCTCCAACATTCCTCCAACTTTCGAAAATCCACCAATGGTTTCCAACTTTTCCCTCAATTTTCTCCAACTTTCCCTAGAAATCCCCATTTTTTATTCCTCCAAAAACCCATGGATTCCACGAAAAAAAATCCCAGGCTCCGAGGCCTCAAGTCCGGAGGCGCTGTTGAGTCAGCTTCGAGAGGCGCAGGCGGGGCGCGCCACGCGCGCCACGCAGGTGAATGAGAAGCTCGGCAGCGTGGCGGATGGGGAGTCTGGATGGGGATGCCCCAAGTCAGCTGGATGGGGCATATTTTTCATGGAAAATGGATGATGACTGGGGGTACCCACATTTTAGGGAATGCCCATATAATATATTTATATGGGTATGGGTCAAAATTAGGTACCCCAATAATTGGATTGTTAATATTGAACTAGACTAACATCTGTGGTCCCCTAGGTCTTCCATTTTGACCCACATCCATATTTATATATATATATATCTATCTTAGTGGGATATTAAACCTTAGTTGATAGGATTATTAGTTAATAGGATTTTTAGCGTCAACATGAACAAACATTTTTTTCAAACGTTATTCAATAGGATTATTAACATCAACAACCAGTTGGGAGCATGAACAGTAACAACCCGTATGTAGTTGGGATGTAAAACGGATGCAAATGGGAGGGTGTATATGAGAAATCCTATGAAATTTATTGGATATAAATGGGATATTAGTGGGACTATGAAATTCGCATTTTTTCATGTGGATGAAGATACATTAAACCTAACATAGTTATCCCATCATTCATCAGTTATATTCCCATGTTTTAAGGTTAAACTCGTAATAATGATGATTGAATCCCATTGGAGTACCTTTCAACTAGGGTTTAAATGGTTTAGCAGTCACTGCTGGCGCCTTAGTAAACTCATCTTAATATTGTTATTACCCTCTGGTAAACTAACATAGCTATCCAAATTTGCCATAGAAATTGTGGATTTACCCATTAAAAATTGTGATTTTCCATAGTTATGTAAACGTTTACCAGAGGGTATTACTTTTTATTATAATAGTTCGATTCCGACGGCGCCGTGGCGTCTTGTAGCGCCCCGGCGAAAGGACCTCCTCGCGATCGCATGCGGTGTTTCGCATCACAAAAGGTGATGCGACGCTGACGTCGCTGGGCCGAGCTGGGCGGTTTTCCATGGCGTGAGAGCTGGGCGGTATAAAGGTAACCTGGTTGGTGGTTTGGAACATGGCTTTTATTTTTCCATATATTGGGAATAATCATCCCAACTGACTAATATTTTTCAGAGGGGTTGAAACCACCAACAGTACCGAATGGTGATCATGAATGGTTAAATGATGATGAATAAATGATTATTGATTAATATAATGGTGACCACTGGATAAATCATATGAATATGAATGGTTTTATTCATGGTGAAACAAATTCGTGAATCATGATAAATGATGAATGGTTACAACTGGTGAAAAAATGGGTTCTGTAACACATGGTGATTAATGATCATATAAACTGCTTGCTGTTGGTGATTCATGGCGGTTCATTGGTTCATGGACTTACCCTTTGGTGGGAAATCAAACATGGCGAGTTGGGAAATCCCCCAAAAAAACATGGAGCTTTCGACACTAGCTTGGTTGGACAATCATCGAACTATGGCCGGGGGAATCAAACGTTAAACCAACTGAGACAAATGGCTATGAATCAATACCTATGAAAATACCATTTAAATAGTGGGTTATTCACATCCATTTTAACCCAGCTATGACTTGGGGTTCACCAAAGGTACCAGGGTTTTGACCCATCCCCAAATATACAGACAATTTTCGTTGATTTCACACCGTTTTTCGCGACGCGTTTATTGGTTATGCCCAGTTATGCCCCGTGGTCCTGTGGCCCTTTTGATGATCTTACGGGTACATTTTAGCCCATTTTTGGATGAAGCCCGATATCACGATTTTGTCCTCATTATATACCCATGTCATCCCCATTGTATATCCCATGAATGGGCTGGTTTCTGTCCCACAGATTTTTCCCATCTTCCATCAGATCACATCCCTGAGTGAATATACATAATATACCCACTGTACTTTCTATTGGATATATCCCATTGTGTCCATTGTCATAATCTTCCCCAAATGGAGATATTGATAGATATTGCATCATATGCCCACATGAAAATATACATATATATATATACATTAATACCTCCAAACATATTGCAGTTCTCATCAAAAAATACTTACGTGCATATGGATACATAGATATGGACAGAAAAATGCAGTTTTTTTTAGCGGGAGGTGGAAGCCTCGGGATCTATCCAGCCAGAATATATCTCATCAGATGTATACAAATATATGTATATGTATATACTGTATATATATATATACACAAGTAATTATATATAATTATATATATATGATTATATATTATATATATATTATATGATTATAATAGATATAGATATATATATATATAGATATATGTATACATCATAGATCTTTTGAATATGAGATACATCCCCCCAGTTCCACATCTCCCATCTTCAGGCTGGTGGACTGTGCCGGCAGTGAGCGAAGAGAAGATTCCACCCAGCACGATGCGCGCAGTCGCAAGGTGCCTTTTTGTTTTTCACCGGGTTGAGTAGTTCGATGTTTTTCATCGGTCTATAGGCCATGTTATCATAGCTATGTTAGATAACCAGAGGCAATAACATGTTATAACATCTATAACCAGATATCTATAGGCCTCCAGCCATGTTATCATATCTATAACCAGAGGGTAAATCCCAAAGAAACCAATACGGATTACGGATTAGCGTCATTGTTCCCATGAGCTGGAGGGTCATTAGCTTACAGGACTTGCGAACATAATTAAGCCATGGCCCATAAAAAGTTCCATAATTTTGCTAGTCAACATAATATTTCTATATATTTCCATAATATGTAGCTAAATGTTCAATCGCCAGAGGATAACAATAGTGAAAATCCCCAAAAAAACATGGCAACATGCTGAAGACACAAGCCGTGGTTTGCCACCAAGTTTTCGGAACCAGAAAAAATAGAAACATTTTTGCAGAATGGTACAAGGTGGAGCCCCCTAGATAGCTAACTTGGTTTATAACTTCAATAACTATGGTTTATGGTACTTATAACTATAGTTAATGGGGTTTATAAACCAACTTATAACTGGGGGGCCCCACATTGTATGGATGAATTTTAATCTCTCTGATTTTCCAAGTGTCCATCTTCTCATAACTTCTCATGGGAAGGCCTGGTGGAATCACATTTGGTAACTTTCAGCACTAATATCTGACAATCCAATGTTTTAAATCTATGGTACCCAAGCTCAACCCATACTGTCCGGTAGACACCCCAAGAAAAACTCTTTAGTGAAGCAGGCTGGTCAGTGCTCTCACCAGACTGGGAAACTGTTCATTTCCAAGAGAAAAACACATGGCAGAATCGACCATTTCTATCCGCTTATTTCATCTTATTTCATCTTATTTCCATGTGTATCCATTGACCATTGCATATCCAATTCTTTCGAAGATTTTCCTATGGAGAACAAGTCAAGTTGGGATGTTTTCCATTGCCATTCTCTGTTTGAGGAGGTACAAGAATGGGCTGCTCAAATCCCTTCAAATCCGAAAAAGAGTCCCTAAATTTTGATCCCATTGACATGTCATTACAGATGATTGTGTCTAAGCTAGTCACAGCTCATGTTTGAAAAAGATCTTTCCAAATCTCTGCTTAGCCGCTAATCGCCTTAACAATCCACAAATGTTGCGCCCAAATCCAGATTCGGATTCTCATTCAGATCATTCAGCAGGATGCGGCGGAAATCAACTCCACCATCTTTGCACTGAAGGAATGTTTCAGAGTTATGCGATCCTCCAAAGGTGGGATGGCGAGATTGGGAGATGGCTGATGGAGGAAACCAGAAATTCACATCCAGTGGTTTCAACATGGAGACGCTAACCTCAAACCTCTAAATATCCCAATTGACCTGGATATTTGATGTGAATTTGTTAAGGGGGGCGCCTTTGGCCCATTTTCATACCACCCTTCGGCGTGACGAGGGGACATGACATAAAGGTTTCTGGCTGGTGGATGTTGGGACGATGGTTGAGCGTACACAGAAGCCACATAGCACATGATTTCTGCCATGAAGCAGAATCTCTGGCAACTCCATTCAAAATAATGTTTTTTTTGTTTTTTTTCGGAACATCTTAAGCTGGCACCCCTATATTGTGAAATTCATGGGTCGATTTTCCCAATCCATCCATTTTTGAAGCACCGCAGCTTCAGGTCAGCCCCCCTACAGGGAGAGCCTCCTGACGCGTGTGCTGTCCGATAGCTTTGGCAGCGACGAAGCGATGGTGGTGGCCATAGGAACTGTGAGTCCATCGGCGAAGGATACGGAGCATTCTATCGGAACCTGGGATGAAACAAGCAGGATTTGTTGGTAGGATTTCGGTGGTTTCATGGAGGTTCAAATGGTGGGTTTAATGGGGATATCATAGGATATTAATGAAACAAATCATGGCATATTAGTGTAATGGAATACCAGTGGATAATACTCTCCGGCAATCAGAAAATGGGCATTCGCATTGGAAAATCATCGGCAAAAACGAGTGGACTTTTCGGCATCAGAACCCTGTAGCAAGGAATGGCTGGGAAGTGGGCGAGAATAAGAACCCTGTTGTCATTTTTGGGCGGAAGACCTAAGTTTAGCTGATTGGTGAAGAAGTAATCAATTACCCTCTGGTTATTTAACATAGCTATGGAAAATCAATATTTTTTTAAAGGTAAATCATCTATAGACGGGCTAAATTTTACATAGCCATGTAACAAATTACCAGATGGGAATCTTGAGGAGCCATGGAGGAGGCAATCCCCCCATGGAGGAGCCAGAGGCTAGCCGTCTAGATTATATGTATGTATAATATTAATATACCCCCAGGATCCCCCAGTGCCGCCCAGAGGTTTATCATGTGACCAACTCTTTAGGGTTTGTTTAGAGTTTACTTGGGGTTTGTTTAGGGTTTCATTTAGGGGTTTTTAAGGTTTTTACCACGATTTGAATACGATTTTACTTCCAAGGCTTGCTTCGGGCCTAGTTTTTTTTGGGTCTTCGTCATGATCCCCGGTTTCGGCTATGATCACTCGTAATCCATGCGTCGGTTGCTGTCGGTGGGTTCTTTCCTCAATAGCAATGGGGATCTCCCAGCTAGTTCACCGGCTTAGATTGCCGAAGGTTAGATAAACTGTGCTCCTGATTAAGGAACTCTTCGTGCTCTTCAGCAGCTGCAAGGGACGCAAATGATCTTTGATGAGCGTGACTTAGTGATGGAAGTCGTTTTTTTTGAATCGAGGGGCCAGTGGAAAGGATGATTAAAGGACCTGGAAGGTTTGAAGGGCTGTCTTCAGGGCGGATTCAAAGGATGACGTGGTATGATTCCCAAAGAAACACAATCCTCTCAAAAGTTCTTCTGGAATGCCGGGGTTTGATGAATGCTGGACTTATGGTTGATAAGTTGATGATCAAGGTATACGGTATTTTTTAAAAAAATACCAGTGTTATCCAGTGTTCTTAAATGGTGGTTCTTGCAGTGTTGGAATTCCATGAAGCCACGAGATCAAGCTTGCATGTCCCAGGTGAGGATGTGGGCAAGCCCAAACAAGAAGTGGAAACTTGGCCCGGGATATCCGATATCAAAGGAAAGGCCTAAGAAAAAGGCATATACCCTCTGGTAATTTAACATAGCTATTGACCATGGTCATTTATAGTGGATTTCCCCTTAACAAATAGTGATTTTCCATAGCTATGTTAAATTACCAGAGGGTAACTGATACATACTGATACAATTATCCAACAAGAAATAGAGGATATATGTAAAACATTGACCTCCAGCCATGTTTGCAACAGCAGTGGCTGATTTGTTGGAGGGAAAGTGTCACACAAAATTCTTCCGTTTGTAGATGATCATATGCATAGTATGCATAGCATGCATGTATACAGCTGTACATACAGATACACATACATATATATATATATACAATATACGAATACAGCCGCATACATGTATGATGTGTATGCACATATCCCACACATATATATATACATATACACAAGATCATTTTTTCATTATATATATACATACAAGATCATATATACATTATATAACTATATAATATACACAATATATATATACAACATATTACAGCATATCTATTTCTTGCCAGGGTATCTACTGGCAGTCACCAGGAGAAGCCCAAAGAAGTACATCCAAAAGCTTGGTCCGAGGCAGAGGTGCGAAGGGGGAAAAAACCCAGGGGGATAACCGTGGATTATGGGAATTTCACTGGGTTTCAATGGGAAAAGTATCTAGAAGTGGAGATGTTATAGGAATTTCACTGGATTTTAATGGCTTTTATGGAAATTGATATTTTTTTTATAGATTTTATGATAGTTTCACTAGGAATTAATGGGATAATTATTTATAAATTAGGATTTTATGGGAATGTCACTGGGATTTCATGGGGATTTCATGGGAAAATATGAATCTATACGGTTGATACCCAGGGATTTAATGGAAAATCATCTATAGCTGGGATTTTATTGGGATTTAGTACAACTGGATATACTGTAATTGGATTTAATATGGTTTAATATGGTTTAATGCTCTAATGATTACGAGCAACTGTTTTCATGATACAATGATTTGGGGTTCAATATGATGTAATGATGTAATGATTTCCCATCAGATTTTGACACATCCCTTTCCCCGGGAAACCATAGATGCGCAACGAAATTCCACTGGTTAATTGCATTGGATCTTTCTTGGTGACTTTGGGGGCCACAAATGGGAGGTGTAATGTTGGCGGGATGGGAATGTTGTCACAGAAAGAAAGCCTCAAAGCCTGCAGGTTCGTCAGTGGGTTGAGGAAGCAGCGGCTGGCCGAGCCAAGCAATTCGCTGCAGCTGTTTCAAAAGGCACTGATGGCAAGATGCTTGGATGGCAAGGAAAAGATCGGAACATACAGAATGTGATGGATGTATAGGACATGACCCATATCTATTTTTGCAGTTTTGCTAGGGCCTTTTTTGACTTGGCATTTTGAGGGCCGGCTCGCCAGTACCCATCCCCTTCCAGGAACCTGCTTCGATGGCCCAACCAACGTTTCGTACAGCTCTGCGGCGGTGATGAAGACTTGGGCAACAAGCTCTACCAGGATCGACCTTGACGGACCGCGTTGAACCTCCGAGCCCTTGGGAGCCCTTGGGAGCCCTTGGGAGCCCTTGGGAGCCCTTGGGGGAGCCCGAGGGAGGGTAGTTGGCTGTGGCTTTTTCGAATGGGACCAGTGGGGTGAGTTGCATGGCTATCACCATCCAAATCAAGGAACCATGGCCTTCTTTGGATTGGGGAATGCCTCAGGAGCTACGCGTGAAGATGCGACTGTGAAACATGGCCAGCGGTGCCAAGTTCAAGAACTTGTTGGAATGGAAGCTGGTTGGTGGTCGAATTTTATCTCGTTTTGGTTTGCAACAAATTTGAAGAACCTAAATCTTGGCCAAGTCAGCAAAGCCTTTTCTTCTCTCAAGTCAGTTGGAGGCATGAGTCTGACTGATGCTTGGAGTCAACAAATTGAAACCACCAACCAGAATATTTCTCTGAAGATTGGAGTTCAATAGTTTGGCTTCCTGAGCGAGCACGTTTTTTTGCCATCTGGGCGAAGAACGCAACGCTTGCTCATCGAATCCTAGCTGATCCAATCCTGAATTCTGGCGCTTTGTGCAGCGTTTCCAGCTCGACAATATTCGACAATTCCAATGTATGGCTCACTTGTGGACTTTGGATGACTTTGGTAATTAGACTTTTTTTCCCAGTAAGATGTCAATTCAATTCTGTGATTGGCAGGAAATCGATATGTCCAGCGTTAAACCTTTAAAATTTATAAGGTCCGCTGAAATCCATGAACACGTCATTCAAACGCACAATGGAACAATCCAATCAGTTTGACTTTCCTGACAAAGAAGGGTGAGCCACAAAATGCTCCCTCTCTCTTTTTAGTCGTTAGCTTCTCGTCGCGTTTCTGCGGCGAGCTGCCAAATCTGGGGACCCCGCTGGCGCTTGTGAATACAAGCGTCAACACCGGGGGTCATGGCTTTCTCGTGGGGAAAAAAGGGATGCTTGTGGCAGATGACTCAAGGTGTAAATGTTCAGGAAAGTGGATTATGTGGATTGGGATTAGTGGTCCGAGTAAGTCCGAGTGGCCACGATTTTTTTTTCGAAAGACATTGAAAGACAAGATCCTACGATTTATGACCCATTTTCATCCATTTTCAATAGACATCTGAAGAGACTATGGACGAGACTGGCTATTGAATCCATAGAAATTTTGCAGCTCAGGCCCTGGAATCCGAGAATTTGACGCAGCAGCAAGTTGGGAAGTCACAGTGTGACGCAACACTGTAAGCATTGAATTTAGCATAAGAATTCTTAATGACAATATATTATATATATAATTATATATATATAAATAACTTAATTGATATCATACTTCATGATTAATAACCATTGATTACTATTAAGTCTGTAACGGTTACTGATGGGTTATTAGTGGACAAGGATTATTAATGGTTTGATTATTCATGGATTGTGAAAGTGAATGCAGTTTGGAAAGGTAACTGGGAAAATTAAATGTGCCGCGCATGCTCGGGATGAGACTGCAGAACATGGCCAGTCCAGTGACATCCAAACGAACGCTTCATGGGGGTTGATGGAAGGGAATATCTACATGAAACCATGGTGCAGCATGGTGCAGCATGGTGCAGCATCCTAAGTCTTTTTCCAACATCCTTTTTTTCCCTCTTAACTAGTTGGTGTATTTGATGTTCCCTTTTTTAACCTCCGTCTAGAGGCGGTTTTCATCAATTTTCAACTGCCATGTTTGATGCCTGAGGGTAACAACAAAGTTCTGGGTTTAGCAAAGTCATCCACCATCTGTAGCTGTCGCCCACGGGACCGCCCAATGTCTGCCAGCTACAGCTACAGTTCTCCCAGTCGCTCGCGCTCGCCGCGGGGACTTGGTGTTGGCTCTTATGTGGAAGTGACTGGTTTAGAGATGCTGGGACAGGTGTGGCGCCATGGCGATTGTTGGGGGAACTTCACTGGTGAAATCCATGGCTGGACCTTTTTCCCTTGAAATCATAGGGGAAATACGGGACATGGGGACTGCCAAATTTAGGGTGTTCTTCAGCTCCTAAAGACTTCAGAAACAATTGCAACATCGAATTCTCCTGAATTCTCTGCACCCAACGGCTTCAGGCATATCCATTCACATACATTGGTCTAGTTTTTACATGGGTTTTGGAGATACCATTCGTTTGTTCTCAGGTTTTATTTCTTTTTATTCCTGATATACGATATAAATACAGCTTCAGAAAAATACATATCACAACACAAACTATCAAAAAGTTTCATACATTCGTGGCTGATATGTTTTTTTCCTCAAGCTGATAGGCTTTCTCCATGTTCCTCCAAGGACTGCTACGGCCCTGAACGGCCGCCGCGGCGTGGTGGTCAGCGCCTCCGACGAGCGCTGGGCGGTTCTGCTGGAGGTGGACGACGTGGACGGGCCCGCGCTGAAGGCGGTGCCCAAAGAGAAGTTGCAGATGGTGAAGCTTGGAGAGGAGGCGAAGGTTGTCGGAGGGGAAGGTTGTGAGACTGGTGAAACATTACAGGTGAAAATTAATGGTGAAACCATGATTGAGATAGAAGATGGAAGATTATTTAAGGGCTAACGCCCCTCGTCGGCTCCGCCGGATTTCTCGGCCCTCCATTTCATCGCAGTGTGGGGGCTGGAAAGCTTTTGGATGGGGACCTGCTTCAGAAATATATTCCTTACGTT
>Ga0126342_10009710_pt1 | contig 17239 bp, 21 predicted proteins | sample Cyp1metagenome_FD_92528 | JGI IMG/M metagenome (GOLD analysis project Ga0126342, IMG submission 92528) | Coral microbial communities from Lord Howe Island, Old Settlement Bay, Australia - Cyphastrea 1 metagenome | ecosystem: Host-associated > Invertebrates > Cnidaria > Coral ... | reverse complement strand
CGTGGTTCATTCAAGAGTCTCAGAGGGCCCATGGGAATTCATGAATTGAGAAGGAACGCATTCAGAACGGAAGGAATCTCATGTATTTGCATGGTTCATCACATGAATCTGATGTGCATTTAGAAAGTTAAGAAAGGCGGGTGCAGAAGCCAAAGCCATGGCAATAATTCCTTCACAGCAAATTGTGTCTACCTTTTCGATTGTCCAGGTAGGGCACTGCTCATGTGAGGTTCCGCCAGACAAAAGTGAGACTGAAAGGGATGAGAAAGCACCCGATGAGGCAAGGAAATGTGAGCCGGCATGGAACCTGACTGTTGTCACTTTCAAGTTCATTCAACCAAGGCGACTCAATGCCGGGCAGGATCCAAGCGGACAAATTTGTCTGCCTTTTCGAACATCCAGGTAGGGCACTGCTCATGTGAGGTTCCAAAGAGAAAAGGAGGAAAAGAAATTGATGAGAAAGATGGGGATGAGGCTTGGGAGAATTTTATCCGCTTTATTGGCAGGAGTCCGTGCAGAGGCTGTTGCATGGTGTGGCTTCAATTGTTGTGGCATGGAAAGCGATGCTCAAAGTATTTTTTTTTCTCTCAGAGAAACATGTTTCCAAGCAACCTGCGACTTACATCCCAGGGAATTTGGCATACCTTAGAGTAAAGCTTCCGTAACCTCCCGTAACCAAGCTAGAATCTGAGTGTAGAATCTCTAGAATCTGAGTATCCCGTAACCTCCCGTAACCTCCCGTAACCAAGCTAGAATCTGAGTCTAGAATCTCTAGATTCGGGATATCCCGTAACCTCCCGTAACCTTCCGTAAACCTCCCATAACCTCCCGCAATTTCGCGTAACCTTCGGTAACCTGCGATTCATTTTTAAATAAATAATAATAAATAATGTATATATATATATATATAACTGTTCTGCGCTTGGAGTGACCCGGTTTATGCGCGCTTAGTGACCCCAACTTTTGCGCCATTAATGACCCAATTTTACGCGCGCTTAATTTACAGTCTCCTATATTCATATTTACATAATTATATATAAAATAAAGATACATACGGTGATAAGTGACTGTTAGGTGAGATATATTTTAGTAGGGGAAATTGGATGTAAAACTCTTTGAAATCTATGACTCACCAAAAACCCAGACATATTTTTTCTTTTATTTCATCCGCATTTTACTTTCTGAAAACACAATTTTTCGCGTTTGAAGCGAGGACAGTGGTTGATAGCCATTTTGCCATGAATGGGTACAGTCTGAAATTCATAAGCTGCATTTGAAGCAAAACCACTACACTATTAGTAACACATAGTAACACTGTACTTGGAATTTCTGGCCGAATTTATGGCCTAAAAAGTAGGCCACTTCTGGCCACCTGGAGCAGGAAATTGCACTGGGGCATGCCTGCCATGTTTCAACTGCCGCAGTTGGACAGCCACGATCAAACATTTCGGCGTCGAAAAATTATCTATGGAGCCTCATAAACACAATTTTTAGGAGGACGGACATGCTAAATGAGCAGCTATTTTGCAGGGTTTTTACCCATGACCATACATTTAGAATATGTGTAGAGTGAAACCACAAGTCCAAGTGCCCAAGAAAGTCGAAGTCGTCACTGGAATCTGGCCTCCCAACCTCTTGGTCTTCAGGTGTCAGATTGTCATCGCATGTCTCAATTTGTTTTGAATTTCAGGAAGCAATGCGAAATCCGCAACAAGACTCTGGAATTACTAGGATTTTGGATAATTTAGAGATACTTTGGATACTTTTGATTCATTTCATCAATGACTCCAACTTTGACTTCTTTGTTTATCCGTTTATCCCTTAAAGAAAAAAACAGCTGTCCGTGCCACAAAGATGTGGCCAGGGTGTCATGATGTCATGCAGATCGTGGCTTCCGGTTCCAAGGTCAGTTGGGTCGGGGTTGCCATTTGTCACTTCAGTTTGGGCAAGACCAGAAGTGTTGTGCGGACCTTCTGCCCCCAAGGATTTTGGAAAAACCATCGAGAAATCCATGGAGAAATCCAGTTTGATTTGACCTTGTTCTGAAACCAACGATTCTCATTTCCTGCAGTTGTGCAATGCGAGGTTGGTTTCAGCCTTGTTGCTCACGAAGAGACAGATGGCGTTGGGCAGCTCAGTGTGCTGTATCAGCCTTTTTCTGAAATCCATACATGGACGTTCAGATGAAAGAGTTTCAACAGGTAAAGTGGATCGTTTTGGAGAAGCATTTGGACCCAAGCTGGCCCCGTGAGGTAGGAGGACACAGCTGGATCCTCATTGTGTTGCGACGCGAGCGCATTGAACGTGCGCCCGATGCTGCGCAGAGATGGGCGGAACATACGTAGGGCTGCCATGAGGCTGAACCCTCTATCAACTGGTGCTTAATGAACCACTGCTCGTAAGAAGTCTTGTCAGATACATTTTGCATCATTCAATTAATTGGCTTTCCATGCGAGTCGAGATGCGAGCTGCCCGAATTGACATATATATGGTGCACGCGGCATCAAAGATCTTTGTTTCCAAATTGCTAGTTTCATTTCTGTTCTGCACGGCTGCCAGCTTTCGACACTGCAAGTGAGAACCTATTGATTTTCCGTCTTGGTGCTGAGCGGGCTTCCGCGGATCTATGTTGCGCGGAAGCATCTATATTGCGCGGAAGTGTCCTGGGGCTGTTTGTTGCCTCACGCTTCCGGGGAAAGAGTGGAAGCTTTTGAGCCCAAATTGGGATTTGTTTTTTTCACTCAACCCAAGCGGCTTTTTCAGTAGAAAGGATATGTGCATGTTTGCCATTGACGCAACGCACAGGGTTCCGCATGATTTGACAAAAACAGCGCACGCGCCAGTTGCGTATCTGATTGCGTCACCAAAATTGGTTAGCAAGAGCAGTTGGTTGACTCCCGACCTTCCATTTTGATGTGTAGCTAGTGGAACTAAACCTTTTAGCTGATGGAACTAAATATTTTTCTCGGCATGAAGATTCTAAGCTCATTGAAAAATTGGATTGTTCTTTGCCTAAAAACAAAAGCGTTGCACTACGTGGTTGACTAGTTGGCGCTATTGGCAAAGCTTTCACAAAATGAAGCACCACAGCACCTGCACATGTATCATGCACAAAAGAGGGATCCAAGGTCTTCACCTATGTATTTGCAAGTTGAGACGGAACATGGTAATTATATATATTATAATATGTATATCCTCAATGTTGGTAGGTAAATTTTTCCGTTTGGTAGCATATGTTTGCAGTTGACCTGGGTGACCATTGTTACCTGACCCCTGTTGCTGTCGACAAAATGCATCAATTCAATTCAGCTTTAAGCATGCAAACGTTTCAAGCAATTCCGGTTGGCGAACGCAACCCCGAACATGATTACATGTGTCTGTATGCAATGTAATGTCACGTAAATGCAGTGGACGGTTTTGTTATGCAATGTTTTTGGTTTGGTACGTGGCTTGGTGTGACTGTACAATACATGCGTGAACGAATGAGTGTATGAATGAATGTATTTATGTGTGTACGCGCTGGAATGCTTTGTGTTGAGGATTGGAATGCAATGTGTATAGCCTATTCTATTGTATTGTATATTGTACTGTATTGTACTGTACTGTGCTCTACTGTATGGCATTCTACTGAATTGTATTGTAATGTAATGTATTGTAATATATTGCGTATTCTATTGTATTGTGTTGTGTTGCAATGGCATTTGTTGTATATTGTATATTGTCTTTATGTTTCTCCAAATGAATGAACGAATGAGTGACATGAATGAGTGATTTGAAAAAAATGTAGAATGATTGTATGTAATCTAATGTAATATAACATAATGTAATGTAATGTAACGTCGTGAAATGTAATGTAATGTAATGTAATGTAATGTAAGTTCGTGTTATGTGATGTTATGTGTTGTTGTGGTATGTTATGTCTTGTTATGGTATGTTATGGTTTGTTTTGTTGTGCTATTGTATGTATGTACATATGCATGTAAGTATGTATGTATGCATGTTAGTATGTAATGCAATGAATTGCGAGGCGATGTGATGTAATGACATGTATTTTAAATGTTGTGTTATGTACTGTTATGTCTTGTTCTGTGATGTTGGTGTATGTATGTGAGTATGTATGTATGTATGTATGTATGCATGCATGCATGTATGTATGTATGTATGTAGGTAATGCGCTGCGATGTGATGGGATGCAATGCAATGCAATGCAATTTAATGCAATGCAGGTATGTAATGTAATGTAATGGAATGTAATGTAATGTAATGTAATGTAATGCAAGTATGTAAGTATGTAAATATGTATGCAAGTAAGTGGGTAGGTATGTATGTACGTATGTATGGCATGTATGGTATGTGCGGTATGTATGGTATGTATGGTATGTATGGTATGTATGGTATGTATGTATGTGTGGAATGTATGTATGTCATGTATGTTTGTATGTTTTGTATGTTTTTGATGTTTTGAATGTGATGCATGTTAAAATTGTTATGCAAGTACTGTATGTAAAGTATGTAATGTATGCATTGTAAGTAATGTATGTAATGTAATGTAATGTAATGTAGTGTAATGTAGTGTAATGTACTGTAATGTAATGTAATGTAATGTATGTAATGTATGTACTGCATGTAATAGATGTAATGTATATATGTAATGTATGTATGTATGTATGTGTGGAATGTATGTATGTATGTATGTATGTATGTATGCATGCATGCATGTATGTATGTATGTATGTATGTATGTAATGTAGTAATGTATGTATGTATGTAATGTAATGTAATGTAATGTAATGTATGTATGTATGTATGTATTAATGTAATGTAATGTATGTATGTATGTACGTATGTATGTATGTATGTGTGTATGTATGTATGTATGAATGAATGTAATGTAATGTAATGTAATGTAATGTAATGTAATGTATGTAATGTAATGTAATGTAATGTATTGTAATGTATGTATGTAATGTATGTAATGTATGTAATGTATGTAATGTATGTAATGTATGTAATGTATGTAATGTATGTAATGTATGTATGTATGTAATGTAATGTAATGCAATGCAATGCAATGTAATGTAATGTGATGTAATGTAATGTAATGTAATGTATGTATGTATGTATGTATGTATGTAATGTATGTATGTATGTAATTAATGTATATATGTATGTATGTATGTATGCAGGCATGCATGCGTGCATGCATGCATGCATGGCATGTATGGCATGTATGGCATGTATGGTATACATGGTATGCATGGTATGCATGGTATGCATGGTATGCCTGGTATGCATGGTATGTATGGTATGTATGTATGTATGTATGTATGTATGTGTGTGTGTATGTATGTATGTGTGTATGTATGTATGTATGTATGAATGTATGTATGGTATACATGGTATGTATGGTATGTATAGTATGCATGGTATGTATGGTATGTTTGGTATGTTTGGTATGTTTGGCATGTATGGTATGTATGGTATGTATGGTATGTATGGTTTGTGTGGTATGTGTGGTATGTTTGGTATGTTTGGTATGTTTGGTGTGGTATGGTATGTAAAGCATGTAATGTATGTAATTTATGTAATGTATGTAATGTATGTAATGTATGTACTGTATGTAATGTATGTAATGTATGTAATGTATGTATTGCATGTAATGTATGTATGTCTGTAGGTATGTTTGTTATGTATTGTATGTAATGAATATATGTAATGAATGTATGTAAGTAACTAATGTATGTATGTAATTAGTGTACGCATGTATGTATGTAAGTATGTATGTATGTCTGTATGTATGTACGTATGTATGTATGTATGTATGTTGTGTATGTATGTTGTGTATGTATGTTTGTATGCATGCATGTATGTAATGGAGTAATGTATGTATGTATGTATGTATGTATGTATGTAATGTATGTAATGTATGTAATGTATGTAATGTATGTAATGCATGTAATGTATGTAAGAATGTATGTATGCAATGTACTGTAATGATTAGTAAGGTTACGGTATGTTATGTCTGTTTTTTTTTGAATGTATGTATTTATGTATGTATGTATGTCTGTATGTGTGTATGTATGTAAATATGTATGTATGGTATGTATGAATGTTTTGTATGGTATGTATGTATGGTATGTATGTATGTTATGTATATATGGTATGTATGTTATGTATGGTATGTATGGTATGTATGTTATGTATGTTATGTATGTTATGCGTGCGATGTTTAGAATGTATATTTATAAGGTCTGTATGCATGTAATGTATGTAATGTATGTAATGTATGTACTGTATGTAGTGTATGTAATGCATGTAATGTATTTAATGAATGTAATAGATGCAATGGATGTAATGTATGTATTGTATGTAACGTAACGTAAGGTAAGGTAAGGTAAGGTAATGTAGTGCAATGTAATGTAATGTAATGTAGTGTAATATATGTAAGTAAGTAAGTAAGTAAGTAAGAATGTAATGTGATGTAATGTAATTTATGTAGTGTAGTGTAATGTAATGCAATGTTTTGTGTTATGCGATGTTTTGTAATGTTTTGTCTTGATATTGTATGTAATGCAATGTAATGCAATGTAGTGTAATGTAATTTTGTGTCTTGTAATGTTTTGTTTTTGTTGTGTTATGTTATGTTTTTTTTGGCAATATTTTATGCTATGTTATGTTATGTTATTGTATTGTGTTGTGTCGTGTTGTATTATTGCATTGTAGTGTATGTATGTCTGTATATTTGGTACCTTGTAGGCTGTCATTGCTTGGATGTGGATATGTATGGAATCAGACCGAGGTAAAAACAATATTCAAAACTGAAGACATCGGCATGAAATGATTTATCACATGGGTTGGATTGCTGGGGCATGCCATAGATGGTGAATTTGGCATCGTTGCGCAAGGGCGTGGCTTGGAAGGTGACCCTGGTTCCGGGCGGCGGCAAAACTCGGTGAGGGGACCTGGGGGACCTGGCCGTGGGTATTGGCACGGTGGCCGAGATTGAATTTTTCAAAAAAACGCTTAGAACATATTATATAATGCATATATATATATAATGCATATCAATATTATAAATATTCCAAACCTTATGATGTGTCATTTCCGATCAAGATCTAGATGATTGAAATGGTTCAATTAGTGCAGTGCAACAAACTGAACTCAACGGTTTTTATATAATTTTCAAAATGTCAAAAATCGATACACCAGCAAAAAGGGTTTAATTTTTCCCAACATGTTCCATCCCTGAAAATGCGACAATGATCCTGAGGAAAATGTTTTGGGGTGTGTTTCAACAACCCATATCCACCAACCAGATTTCTTTTGACCCAGGCTTCTGACTTTTGGACCAGTCACTCTATCACCGCGGTCATGGCGGAGTTGCGGCCCCTTTGAGGCTCTTGCTGTGAGTTTGTCAGGTTGGTGCGATGGGTCAGACCTTTGAACCCACACACAAGTAGGTGCACTGCTGAGAATGAGTTGAACGTGCAAAGTCTGGATCTGACGTGTTAACCCGGACCCAATGTTGTTTTCACGATTTTTATTTGGGAGGTTGCAGGGTCCTTCTTATTTGATTTTCATGATTCTTGTTCCGTTTTGATTGCAAAAAGTGAAAGTCAGAAAACAAAACCAGACCTTTCGGCAGCAAGATCCGTTGCAGGGTCACTCCGCACCAAAAGTTCCAAAACATCCTGGCCGCACAAGACGTGCGGCCTTTTTGTGTGGCGGGTGCCGTTGGGATGCTCAGATGTTACTGGGCCGGAGCGGCGTTGCAGGTTTGCAAGGTGCAAATGAAAGTGGAAGCCAGTGGAAGTCATGAAAGTCATGGAAGTCATGATCATGATTTGGCAGTGAAATCATGTGCTGCGTTTCTTTGCTCGGTAGTATTCTTAAGAGCTGTTCATCCGGATGCGTTCGGCGTAGCTGTGGAAAAAAAGTGTCGGAATCATCGACCTGGCAGCCATGAAGTACGACTCCAATATTCTGGTGCCTTGCCAACATTCTTGATGGTTGGACCGGACCTCAAACCTAGTTGAGTTTGACATGCGCAATCTTGTGGCTGTAGTGCGAATTTATCTTGAGAGCATTACAGGGCCACCTTGGGAACGCTTTGAACATGTCCATGTTTGACTTGAGGGATTAATCTACCCAGTGTCAGTAGATTGTAGCCATTGTAATGATTGTAGTGATTGTAATGTAATTAAGTGAATTATAAAGAGATCATAATTCCAAGAATTTTAATGTTGCTCACATCCGGGAGGATCCAATGAAGGTGGCTCTCCATACCGGAAACCTCTGGCGCGACTGTAGGTGCTGAAGGTTGGAACTTCCACCATCATGACCTCCGATGCCCGTGGACAACGCGTGAATGTAGCGAACCTATCCAGATTGGTGGAGGTCCCGTGGGCGTGACGATGGAGAGCCATTTTTTGAGCCTTTTTCCAGTGGTTATGTCAAATGGGGCGACAACCTTGGATGGGACTCCCAAAGGTTTGACCGGAAGATGTCAAGTGGATATGTCTGAATTTTATTGAAAGTTACTTCGGAGACATGCTGGCAATTCCAAGAAAACCAGACCTTCTCAAATACGTGGAAAACTCATGCCTCAGGTCATTGCGGATTTGAGCCATCAGGGCTACAAAGTGGTTTTGGTGACCTCAGGACCTGTTCGGGAGATGGATAGCCCAGCAAGTCAGGGAATGTCAGGGGTATAACTTATATAGCTGTTTATCCAGTATCACCAGCAAATCTTGGACCATTTTTTGGGCATTAGAACTCAAAAAGGCTAAATTCTGGTGACCAGTTCGTGTATTTCAAACCCGCTAAGACTGCTGAGGGGAGGTATGGGGCTGCGTTTGTAGGTAGGAATTGGCCTTTTGGAAGAATGATCTCTGGCTCTGTGTAGTTTTGTTTTCTTCGGGCTGTTGATGCTTGCAGATGAAGATTTTGGGATGGCACAGTGGTATTGGACCTTTGTGCGGAACCAGCAGATTTTCGTGATTTAGGGACACCCAAGTTGCATGTTTGATCATGTTTGTGTTTTCTCAGCCCATTCGGCGTGAAAAAGACCTCACCAGAGATTTGGGATTTTGCTCAGGAGCTGTTGGTATGGGCTGTCGAGAGCTTGGACTGAAGAAAAAGCCGACGAATCCAGAGATGAAACGTGCTGTCGCAGGCGTCGGACAAAGTCGTGGCTTGGCCTTGAAACTCAGCACCCCATTTCACCTGAAAAGTCTAACCCATCCCATGGGGCTGAGATTTTTGGATGCGGGCCATCCAACCGGCTGAGGTATCATGCGGCTCTATTCAGAACTCTTCGAGATACTTGATGATCAGCCGATGGAGGTTTGACAGGTTTGACTCGGCTTTTTATGTGTTTTTTGATCACCGAAATGTGATCCCAAAGATTTCCCCCTTGGGACTTTCAGATTTTTTCACCCAGGACAGTTGGGATGAAGATTGCCCAGCTCCTAGTGAGTCAGCGCGATTTCTTGGAACAGCAGCGTTGGGCAGAGATCCGAGACACCATTTCAGCCTGCTTGGAAGCCGGGGTCGTGCCGGTGATCAATGAGAATGATACGACGAACACAGCGGCTGGGCCAGCTGGGCAGATGTTTCTTCGTGATTTGAAGAAATCCAGTGCTTAGAGAGTCAACAGATGGTGGATTTGAGACGTTCCAGAGTTTGGGACATTTGACATCTCTAATTGATTCCCCAATTGTCGTGACATTTTTCTGCAAAATTTGGGGCTATTACATTGCTGACCTGCCACTTAAATAAATCAGGACGGCGTGCGCTTCGGCGACAACGACAACTTGGCGGCGCTGACGGCGGTACAACTGGAAGCGGAAGGGGTTTTCCTCTTCACAGATGTTGACTATTTGTACACTGCAAATCCCAATGTGGATCCAGCTGCTGAACCTATGAAGGCCGCGGCTTAAGCCCAGGGCTTGACATGGTTGGACCCAAGTTTGTTGCTTTGTAACTTGTGATGCAACTTTTTATGCAGGTTGTGAATGTCCAGCATAGAACTTCTTAGAACATACGCTTTTTCCGTTGTGGTATGTTATATCACATTCCAACTTATACAGGAGTAGATATGAACACAATTCCCTTGCTTGTCCATGTACGAAGGCATGAAGGCGAATGGGTAACATCTCTAACATCGCACAAATGTCAGGCTCCGCATTTTCCAGATTCTAACAGATATTGGCTGTGCAAAAATGTCAGCATGGATCATTTAGGAAGTGATCAAAGTAGGAGTGGTGCCATTTCACCAAATGAGCGAGTATGTTTCGGGGTATACCATTATACAGTTATACCATGTTATACCCTAGGCCCTATACATGCCCTTTACTGTGTTAAACTCAATTAATTGAAACCTCCAATTGGTGACTAGGGATGGTTCTTTTTGGGCAGCATGAAATCGTCTCCATCCTTTTGTAATTATTCATCATCACGAAAGCTAACTTGCTACTCCTAACACCAACAGTAACACTGTGGATAATGTGATAATGATCATGATGATACATCGAATTTCCCATTTCTTTATTTCATACCTGGTAAATATCATTTTATTGACCTGGAAATGATTTCCATGATGGGATCAGCACCCTGACGGTCCCTAAACCCATCAGTTCCAGGTGGTCAACGAGGCTTTCGAGTTGAAGGTGGACACTCGTGAGCCCGGCTCTGGGCTGGGCACCGGGGGCATGTCCACCAAGATCGCGGCCGCGCGCACGGCTCACTGTGCCGGTGTCCTGACGATGTGACGAAATGGGAAATCCCACGGTTTCCATTAAGGCTCCACAAGGGGAAAACCCCACCTATAAATATGGAGGCGAAATGGGGAATCCCCAAAATGGATGGTTTGTAATGGAAAATCCATGAAAACCCTATTAATTATGTTTGAGTTGGAGGTACCCCCATTTTCGGAAAACCTCCAAATGGAGGATTTCCGATTCAGCCATGTTTGATTACGGGATAGAATCCTAGGCCCTGTTTCGCGAAGCCCGGCGAACCCCCCCGCGAAGCCCACGCGAAGCGTCCCTGGACCAATTTGATGCATCACCCGCCTCCGCATCTGGGGCTCAAACCTCACCTTCCTTTCTTCCACCTGCTGAGACATGGTATCTTGCTTTGGCTAGACAAGAGCCCTCGCAAAACCAGTTCGCGAACGCAAAAGTATTCCGCGAAGCCGCGCGAAGCCAACCTTTGCACAAATCCATGCCTTGTGTAGTTTTTAGCGAAGCCCCTCCATCAGTGTATAGGCCTTTAGCAACCAAAAAAAAGACGGCTCAATTTGGCAATATCTAGGGGAGAGACCGCGAACAATCCCTGTGCTAGGTGGACAGTGAATCAGTGAAATGCGTTCAATAGAAAATCCATGGGCAGTGTCCTTCGATTTAGACAGAAAACCGCATTATAAATGACTCCGACAACAGATGGCCCTGATGAAGAACATGAAAATAGTATATATTATATATATATATTATATATATATATATATTATATAGAAAGACTCTGGATGCTTTAGCTGCCTTTCACCATCCCGAAGGGTTTTTGGTTGTGTGCTTGAAAAATAGGGTACCCCTAAATCCACTGGTTAATCATCATATTCCATATTGAAAAAGTTATTTTGGTGTCATACTCGATTCTCAGACAAACCCTTCTACAGTATCATGTTGTTGGATATATATATATATAATTTGCATATATATATATGTATATATATATATTCCCATTATATCCTCCTTTTAGCCTTATTATATCCCCATATATATCATGCTTTTTATCCCCATCATATCCCCCTTACATCCTATTGTATCCCCTAATATGGATGGTTTGGAATAGGACACCGACTTATCAACAGCCAAGGTATCCCTTGCGGAATTTTGCATGGCAGACACCCTGAGCGAATCTATAGTTTTTTGTCGCGACTTGACGAGGACGGTTTTTTCCCCCAACAAAGGGCCATTCCCTTGACGGGAGGAGATACAACCAAGAACATGGGGATTAAATGGGATACTTGGGGATATAGTGGGATATATCATATATTTTACCAACAATGTTTGACTTGAGTGAGGTTTTTTCGGGAACAGGGGAATATACCAGCCATTTTTGGGGATATTTCAAGGGATATATTTCACCAATACCGTGATTTTTGGGCATGTCTTGAAATCGGGGGGTCCCAATGGCGAAAATGATACCTTATTTTCATCTATTTTCAGACAAAACCATATCTTGGACAAGTGACATTTTGCAGTGCCTCATGCTTTGCAAGCACAAAAAAACACTACAACATGCCGCAGAATCCGCATAGATGAGCATAAGTGGCCAAGGTCCACCGGAGCACTACTAAGTTGGGGAGCCAGCTCTCACAGATGCAAACAAAATCAGAATTGCAGAGGAAATCACAGTTTCCACAGATCTATGCAAATCCAACATAAGCAGCAAAAACAGTGAAGGTGGGGAAACTATAGTTCTCACCGATACGGCAACAACAGTTATGCCCAATAGAACACCATCAAAGACTCACGAATATGACATTACCAGTAGAAAAGAAAACAACTCGAGACAAACGTCACCAGTACAGCATTACCAGTGGGAAAAAAAGCAACTTGGGAGCCAATGGTTTTCACTAATCTGATAGTACCAGAAATCGGAACAGCGAAGAGACACAGCCTAACATGACCATAGCATGCGTCAGTACAAGATTGCAAACAGAAAAAGACTAGCTTGGGAATATATTTTGTGAACCATGGACCACAAAATGCCATTTTGAATTTCATTGCAGTTTTGTTTGTTTTGGTCCAAACATTTTTTTTGTTTCCGGCATTTGCTCCTTCACCGCAGGACGCTGATTCCACTCATTGCACCAAAACTGCCTCCCCAGCTGCTTGGTCAATGAGTTACCACTGGAGTCTGGTTTAAACTGTAACAGTCAAAGCTCCATATGAATCTCCTTAAATGGTGTTTTCTCGGAATGGCGCTCCAAAAACATGGCGTTCCCCATATTTTGCTGCCGAAAAAACATCCCAATTTCAGGTGAGTTTTGCGCCGAGGTGGCCAGCGACGCCGACAGCGACGTTGCGAACGTGGCGACCGTCGCGGACTGCGACCCCGAGGGTACCCTCTTTGCGGCGCGCGAGGTGGGTGACCGGGAGCCGGTCACGGAGGAGGAACGCTGGGTGTTGAGCCTACCCTTGGTGGGAGATGTGAAGGTGGAGTCAACAATCAGCCACTTGGCACTAATGTGGGTGTTTTTTTTCGGCGAAGGAAGAACGTCGTCAAAAATGGGGAGATGACTGAAGATGACATTTTCTGTAGCAGTAGCTATGAAGATGGGAGAAAAGAGAACCTCATGTGGCAAACACTCAAGTCAATTTTTCCCAATGTTCCCAGGAATAGGTGGTATACTAAACTAAACCGTCTCGAAATTGGAGATTTCTTGTTGGCTTCAAAGGCACATTGGTTCATTTGCAAGAGAACCATGTGCGGATGTAAGGTTAGGTGGCTCTGGTTAATTTGGCTCGACATTGTGATGATGTAGATGTAGGGATCGATTTGCAGGCCGACTTTTCGCAAGTGGTGGGGTGCCTACATTTGTGATCCACACAAAGGGTGGTTCAGAACATTGAAACAACTAATAGTCGCACATGTTGAATTGATGTTGGATCAACAGGTAGTTCACTCCTTAGCTTGTCGAACATTGTGACATGTCAATATTTTTTTTTGGTTATCCTAGCATTGGGAAACTCACTCATTTACGGTTTGTGACATGGGGCCATTCTCAGGTTCAGTGCCTGCCTCCGATTTGAGGGAGTTGATCCTGCAGGTTCGCAATGATTGTGTTTCGGTGTTTAGTTTGAAAGATGGGACCGACATCAGCAAGAAACCCTTAACCAAACTTTCATCATTGTCATCATCCTCGTCCTCATCCTCATCCTCGTCCTCCATGTTACAACCACTCAAGTACACCAAAATAGTCAGGTTCTACAGTCCAGTCCCATCCCCCCCTCTTGTTTTTTTTCCCACTTTCCGCGATATCGCGGTTTCCTAAAATGGGGGTACCCCCTAAATCATCCATTTATAGACGGGATATTCCATGAAATAAACCAAGCATTTGGGGAAGCCATTATAGATGGGATCCTTTTTCTGAACCATCCATTGGAGTACCCTCCGGTATTTTAACATAGCTATTGTTTTCAATAGCCATTTATAACGGATTTTCCCATCAAAAATGGTGTTTTTCCATAGTTATGTTAGTTTACCAGAGGGTATAACCACCATTTTCCTATGGTTTTCCTATGATTTTCCCATAAAACCTGAAAAATGGATCCAACGTCCCGCAGGAGATGTCATCCTCTGGCGATCTCGAGAGGATGCAGAGCCTCTCCAGTGCTGGGCACTATGGCGGCGTGCGCGTCTTCCACGACACCGTGGAGATCGCACGTCCGTCGACGCAGCGTGGGGGTTTTGGGTGGTGCAAAGAGATGGCTTTTTTGTTGGTGGAAAAAAGGAAGGCTGGTTTGATTTTAATGGATTTTATATAGGATTTGATACACAAACAATCAAAAAAAAAGATCCATCAGTGTGCCCTTAGCCGCCTTAGCCCAATTTTCATCCACCATTGCAGACAGTTGGGGATTTCGGCACCTACAAAGCATGAAGAGCTCTGGGGTTTTTGCACCTCTGGGTTGGGGACATCCAAAACAAGGAGCCACCCAGTTTTGATATAAGATCGTTTATAATTTATAATCCCATTTACGACAACTGTAGAGATTGATATCCACAATAAATCCCATCGTTAGCCTAGTCAGAAAACGACTTATTTACTGCTTGGGCCCCCCGTTCCTGCAGCATTTTCATAAAAGTTCATGCAAAAAACAGATACTTCTGGCGCAGGGGAAATCAACCGCTTGGGGTTCCAACAGAGGCAGACCCAGTGCCGTCCGAGGTGTGCGAGTGACCTTCGATGAAGAGGGTGCTTGCAGCTTGCCTCCCAGCGTGCCGGGCATGCAGCGGCTTGGTACAAGATGGTACAGTGGAGGATTCGGGACCAGCTGTGGAGCCCAAAAAAGGGGGACACCTCCACTCGAAAATCGCAATTTCTTGGCGGCAAATAGGTAAATGATCTAGAAATACATGCATCTTTTTTTTACAATTTCCGACGTTCAATAGGGCAAATAATCTTGAATCCAAACATTTTCCCACTGCCATGCCATGTTTGTTTACGGGTTGCAAAGATCATACTTGGTGCAAAGTCATCAATTCTGCAGCCAGGCAAGTCTTGGTGTTGACCCCTGCTGCTGAGAGCTGTTGCGAATCTTGGTGACAAGAGCTGGGAAGATGCGTTCGTCTTTTCATGGGCAGTGTACCATGGGTACAGTGGACCTATATAATCTATATAAGTTGCTGGTAGCTGCTGGGATTCCTCATCGATCTTTTGCTGCCAGTTGAGACTTCGCGATCCTCATGCCTGTACCCAGGACATGTGAAGTTCCGACTGGCCATGTGATTAGTGGCCCTTGCACAGCCTGGTTCATGCCGAGTTGATTGGAACATGTGTGGCTGAATCAGCCATGCAGGAATGATCCAGCCCAGGGCATGAATGAATACTCCTCTGCAACAAACAACTAATTCATCAATGTCATCGCACACTGTCGATGACATTCGCGTTGTGCCGGCTTCCCCGTGGAAGTTGGAGGGCACTTTCCAAAGGATGAAGACATCACGTCCTCAGTTATCCAACAGTACCCTCGTCATCAAGACAGATCTCCTGAACAAAACAAAACCATCTTCTGAAACTGGTACTAGAGTCGCTGCTTGAGACATATTGTCACCACTTCTGTCTGAAGCATGAAACCTCACCGTGAAACAAACATATACATAGCTTGTCATGGGTTTTCCGTATCATATCATACATGTTTGCCTGGTAAAGAAATTGTATGTGTCCATTCATCTGAGTTTGCATCCCCACTCTATCAGCCCAGTGTCAGCCCAACTTCCCGTGGCCGATCTATTGAATGTAATCGTAATATTAATAAAGCTTCAGCTGGGCATTCCTGAGCGGCAGCCAGTGGCTGGCCTCAGGGGCAGTTGAACATCTCTTGCGTTCAACAGCACTAATCTCTTGTGATGTCATCACTGGCCATGGCGCAACCCACCGTTTTGCGGTTGACTTCCGTGGCTGGCGACATCCGCTGTCCGTTGACAGAGCTCTCTTGGAAGCTTCGCCTGTGCGTGAGTTGAGGGGGCTGAGATGGACAATCAATCCCCTGGGTCCCAAACTTGGGGCTTCCCCCCTTCCCATCCCCTGTCCAAAACAGAACTAGGAACAGAACACATTTTTGGTAGACACAGATGGGGAGTGGGCTGTCCCCAGGTGGGACCCACCTCACAGGGGCTGGGGGGCCAAGATATTGAGTGGAGACTAATTCATGCTATATCCGCTACATATCCGCTACCCAAATGCCACAAATTTTACGCATCTTTTGGTGACTTGTCTACCTCATATAGACCCATCTCATTTTGTGTGATCTACGCATCTCGCACACAAGTCCCACACAAATCCCACACAATAACTATACAGTTCTTGTACATTTCCTACACACCTTGGCACTTGTACAGCCGACATAAGACGCCCCCGCCCTGCAGTTTCTGTACAGAATGGATGGCCTGACTCCATCGTGCCGTTCGCCTGGCATCTGGGTGTGTCCAGGCTGAGGGTGGCGAGGCACAGCTACCCTGGCGCCAGTCTGTGCTGTCAAAATGTGTGTGGTTGACGTCGACACCTCACCAGTTTCAAGAGCCCCAGTTAGTTGATGATTATAGGCAATTATAGGATGTTGGACCAGCCAATATTAATTGGTTCCAACAGGTGACGCTGCTTGCCTGGGATTTGCCCAGAAGGACTGGGCAGACCATGTTTGACACGCAAAGTAATTAGTGGCCGGTGGCCCATTTCGGCCATGTCCAAGAGAAATCCCTTTCGACTTTAACAGTTCCTGTGAGCATCAGATGCTAGTCTGAATCCAAAATGTTTGACCTGACATTGTGAGCTTGGAACGACTGCTCGCGCCCAGGTTTGCACAAACCGCTTCGCAGTCTCTGCTTGAAAAGGGACTCCGCAAGCGAAGTTGATGTAGAGTATGTCCCAGCATTTGAAGACTAAAGCGAGACAATGTTGAAATCGACATACAGTAGTGGGGAACCAAGGGACCATGACGGACCATGT
>Ga0126342_10009709_pt1:12500-17241 | contig 17241 bp, 17 predicted proteins | sample Cyp1metagenome_FD_92528 | JGI IMG/M metagenome (GOLD analysis project Ga0126342, IMG submission 92528) | Coral microbial communities from Lord Howe Island, Old Settlement Bay, Australia - Cyphastrea 1 metagenome | ecosystem: Host-associated > Invertebrates > Cnidaria > Coral ... | reverse complement strand
ATATTATTATATATATATTATTATTATATATAATTATATATATTATTGTATATATTATTATAAATATTATTATATATTATATATTGCTGTATTATTATATATATATATTATTATATTATTAAATATTATTTCATCTATTATAATATATATATTATTATATTATTATTATATTTTATATTGTTGTTACTATTTATTATTATCATTATTATTAGTATTACTATCATTATTATATATGAATATAATTATATATATACATAAGATTGACATAAGTATACAACCGGAGTTACTAGGGTCGCGGCGCCGGTCCATCACTGGGGTTCCTTGAAGTCCTTACAGCCCACAGATTTACATGACAAATCTTACATACCCACTAAAAGAATGTTGGTTTTTAGATGGTTCGGCTAGTAATGGTTGATATATCATGATATATCTCCAACATTCTGCAACTTTTATGGCAAATGATTAAAGTAGCAATGTAGCCATCCCAAAGTTTAGCCAAGACAGCTCCCATTGCTGCCCGCCTGATCAAGTTTGTGGGCGTCTCGTTGATGTCCCAGCTGCGGTACAATTGCTCCAGCGTCCGCGGCGGCATCTGTTTGCCGAAGGTCTCGGGGAAGCTGCGTTGTAACCTGGGACACCAACGGGCAGTGGATCCAAAATGCTGGGCATTGCATGAAGTTGCGGCCTGAACCAAGAAATGGTTATAGTTGGCAATTGATTTATGAATGTATCTTATAACTTATAACCAAATATAATTATATATAGCTCGAATGTCTTAACATGTACGCCAACATGTATTATAGTTGAAACTGGTTGAACCAACAAGCATCAAACTTGTGAGTGGCATAAAAAAAATGAAAAAATACAACAAACATGAAGAACACATGGAATCACATGGATATATAAGCGTGAATAAACAACAAAATCGATATTCAGATGCGTAGAGTACGAAGCCAATGGATCAACGATCCATGTCTTGCATCTCAGTGCCGTGGTTCAAACCCATGAACCTACAGTATTTGCCATCCAATGATGGTGGTTAATACCATTCATAGCAAATGTCGGAAAAAAAATCCAAGCCTATTGTTCATTCGTTAAATATGGTCTAAATCCCTATTCGCTATGCTGAAATCCGCCATGTTATAGAAAACATAACAGAGCAGAAGAAAACAACATGTTTCGAACTTAATAACCTGATCTACAGTAAACATTCTAAACCATCATTTTATGGTTAAACCATGTTAAACCCATCGTTTTAGAGTTTCATCCACCATGTTGCCATGTTGACCCAAAACAAATCACCGGCATCGCGCTGGGGAACTTCTGCAAGAACTCCATGGCATCACTCTTCCGTCCCTCCGCATCTGGAATTGCTGAGGCTTCCAGGCGATTTCGGGCGCGGACCTGGAGGGCCAAAACGTTGGAGATTTCACCATGAAAAAATGGTGAGTCACATGGGGATACTCATGTGATACAACAAGGGATGCTACCAGGAACTGAAAATTGATGGTGGGGTTGATGGTTTTTTTTGGATACTGTTCGAAGTAAATGGGAGCATGATCCAGCGGTGGGAGATGTCAAAAAAAAGAAAATATCTGGTTGGTGGTAGTTTCAACCCCGAAAAATCATGGACAACTCGTCAGTTGGGATGATTATTCCATTCCCAACTGTTTCTGGAAAGTCATAAAATTCCATGGTTCCCAACCACCAACCAGTAATGATCTCATGGGGATGCCACACAGTTGGTGACCCCCAATTTTTTTGTGTTGGCGCAACATTGGGAAGCCCTGAAGAAACATCCGTTTTCATCATATCCCCCTCTATCCCATGGAAAATCTATGAAAATGTCAGGTCTAAATCGGTCTAAATGCAGAATGTTTGTTGATAAACCCATGGATAAACCCATAAATTAATAAAATGAATTATTGAATTACTGTTGGTTAAATGACTCCCTACTCCCTTACCCTCCGGTAATCAAACATGATTTGCCGGAAAATCTCCCATTTAGTTCGGGAATCGTCCCTGGTATAAACCTTCAGGGCTAGTTCGGGGACTTTCCAGCAAGCCACGTTTGAGGGTATTTTCCATTATTAGTAACCACTAATCACCATTAAACACATTGATTAACCATTATCAACCATTAGGAACCATTTTTCACTATGATTAAGCATATCAACCAATCATAGATGTTGGCTAACCATCAATTATGAACCATTATCAAACATTATAACCATGACTGACTATGTTGGTCTGCTTTCATTATTATCAATGATAAACCAACTATGATTCACTACTATTAGCTATTATCAACCACCATTCACCATCAAAAACAATCAGAAAATTATTAGATGTTGTTAGCTTCTATGTATTCTATGGTTGGTCATTAGTTATTCATGATCGTTAACCATAATTATTGTTTGAAAGAATCCATTGTTTTCAGGCTAACAACACCGCAGGCCAGCGACTTGAGCCACTCAGAATCTGTTCCGCCAAGTCGGTTGATAACCAGTTTCACCTATCATGTTTTTTTGGGGAAGTCAATTTGCAGCTCCAACTGGCTCCCCATTTAATAGAGACTTTACCCATAGCTATATATATACATGTATATATATATATATATATTTACTAGGTATATATATATATATTGTAGATATATATATATATATAGTATGTATATAGTAGATATATATATAGTAGATATATATAATTATATAGTAGATATATATATATATATATACATATAGTAGATATATATATATATAGTAGATAGTATGTATATATATAGTGATGTAGACTTTAACCAATACTTTACTTAATGGAACCATTAGCTTCCAGAGCACCTCAGTTCCCTAACCACACCTTGTGGTAGTGCACGTGAGCCGACACGTCCAAGATCTGAACCTCCAAAATCCTTGGTCAATCCAACGCTGGACGACCATCGTATTATATAGATGGGGCCAAATTGAACAAGTTTTGACCATGGCACATGTATATATGTAAAAAACATATTTATATATCTACTCTATATATATATGTGTGTGTATATATAGTGTGTGTCTATATATATATAATCTACCCTACCTTAGCTACCCCCCCTCCCCCCTCAAAATAATTTCCAAAATTATTTTCAGGGGGTTGATAGTGTCTTCGGTTGTTGTACGAAACAACCCTCTTTAGGGTAAAATAATTTCTTACGTTGGAACCCCCCCCCCTCATCGAGGGTGGTGGACCTTCCTAAAAATTATTTCAACCCCTGGGGAGTTAATTATTAAGCGGCCGCGGTAAAGACCCCCCTTCCGTGCAAACTGTGCCACACCATTTAAGTTTTCACGCCCCAAAAAAATGGAAAACAGCTGCAGCGGAATTTTATGATTCGGAGTCTGTCTGAAATGAGCAAGCTCACATTTGCATTTCACCAGGAATTCAGCTGAGGAACATTGGACGGACCCCGCCTTTATCGGTTTATCGGGTGGCCGGCGCCGATAAGCCGATAAAGTTAAAGGTAGAGTCTACCTTTATCGGGTTATCGGGTAGACTCTTGGCTTATCGGTTACCGGGTGAAGCGCGAAATCCGAACCGGCGTTGCCAGTCCAATGTATATGTATGTATGTACATAGAGATATATATATATAGAGAATATATATATATATATACTGGTCTCCAAATCCCTGATTGGATGATCTCCCAACTCAATGACGTCACATTGCAACATTGGAGACTATTGGTCATAAGTCATAAGCGCTGTTATAGTCTCAATCAAATCCAGGTAAGATAAGGGGGTATCGTTTTAGGACGTCCTCTATCTTTTCCAAGCCAAATCCAAAATAACACATCTGCAGTGAACGCTCCATATAATATATACTATTTTATAGTTACTTTACGATAATTTAGATCCCGGCTCAAATAGAATTATAGAGAGAGAGAGATAGATAGTATATAACCTCCCCCAATTGCGGTAGACCCTGAAAAGAATTTGTTTGCTTTTGGTGGAAACTCATCTTGCAACAGGGTCTATGTTTTTTTTCAGCCATCCACCGGAGCAGCGGAGCCCCTCGAGCACAGCGTCCGGAGCAGCAGCAGGGAAGTCACACTCAGGGCATTCGTCAACATCTGCACCGGTAAGGACCTGGATTGGTTGGGAAAATCTCACCCGGAAAGCTTGGTCAACTTGGCATCAACGACTGAGTTTCCGGCGAAGAGAACCCCAACTAAACCAATTCTGGGAAGAAAAGGAATCGGTGACCAGGTGAAGGATGGGAATCAAACAGCCAAAAATAGGGGGGTTCACCACTGTTTTAACCACAAATGGGGATGTAACTCACTCCAAGCAGCAACAGCAGCTTTACAATGCCTGTGCCACTCAAAGGAGGAATGTGTATGATATTGTTCCTGGTAAATCCCTGCACAAAGTGATTAGTAGAAATCATGTGGATCATTCATGTGTGTCATGGTTGAAAAACTGTATATGGGTTAAGGCTATGGTCATCCTACCATCATTGAGGGGATGACCATCCTCCACCATTGGGGATATACTGTAATCCAACTTTTGACCATGGCACATGTACAATCCCCCAAAAAAACATCGTTGGTAAATGTGGCCACATGTGGCCACTGCTCTGCCGCTGGAATCCTCAAGATGTGTCATGCCAAATAATGAAATTCCAAGGGCCGCCAAGGCACACGAATGCACTTTGTGCCGTGCAATCGGTTCTTCCCATAACCGAACCATCGCAAGTGAACA
>Ga0126342_10009709_pt1:0-7500 | contig 17241 bp, 17 predicted proteins | sample Cyp1metagenome_FD_92528 | JGI IMG/M metagenome (GOLD analysis project Ga0126342, IMG submission 92528) | Coral microbial communities from Lord Howe Island, Old Settlement Bay, Australia - Cyphastrea 1 metagenome | ecosystem: Host-associated > Invertebrates > Cnidaria > Coral ... | reverse complement strand
GCAGGACCCTTTGCTGTACCGAAATGGTGTCAAATTTGTGGACCGGAATCCAACTTTCTACAGGTGATTCTGACTGAATCTCTCATCCACAAAACGACCATTTTCTAGGCCGATATCTCTACCATGAACAGGTCGAGAAATCATAGAATTCAACAAAGCACTGGGATGGTACCAGAAATGTGTGATATAGCGAACTGGCAAGAAAAACCCTTACAACAAGAATAGAATCTGTGCAAATTGCTGTAATGTTCATGATTATTTAGATAAACCTCAGACGTCTCCCTGATTTCGGAGGAGTTTCCCCGTTTCCCCAACCGTCCCAACATAATCGCCTGTGGCGGTTCAACTGCCTCCTGCGGAGCCAATCCCGTTTTGGAAACCAGTGAAACCATGGATCATTGTGGAGATTACCCTCCGGTAATTTAACATAGCTATTGAAAATGGCCATTTATAGTTGATTTTCCCATTAAAAATTGTGATTTTCCATAGTTATGTTAGTTTACCAGAGGGTATTCTGGATTATATCTGGATTATATCTGGATTATGGATCACAATCATCACTTAAATTTTCGTGAGACTATCTGAGTCAGTTTAAACATGAGGTACCCCATGATGCCCCGATTTTCCGGGGATTCGAACTCGCTTCTCCCAGGAAAATCTTGCGATTGTTAGTGAAGTCCCGGAGTTCCGGATGCACCCAAGTTGATAGATCGCATCCCGCTAAAATCATTTAAAATCTCCATTCAATGCCGATATTTCATGGGTAAATCACCATATCCATATATATATATATCAAATATCATATCATATATTTAATAATAGTATTGTGTATTATATTATATCATATCATATCATATAATATCATATCATATTATATTATATATATAATTATATATACATTTGTCATGAGTAATCACCATGTTACAGTATCCCTATTGTTCATAGTTAAATCACCATATCTGAGCTTGGCTCGAGCTCCTCCCCAGCATCGCTGTCATCTCTGGGCGGCTCCTCTGCCAACTCATGGATCCCCCCAGGGAAATTCTACAGGAAATGTCGAAATTCCAAGGCTCATCGGTCAATTTGTGTCAATCCGATTTCGGTCAATTTGTCATGTGTCTTGCATCATAGTCAATCATAGTGCATCTATTTGCACAGATGCAGAATTGATGATTCTTGATTTCAAAGCCAATGGAGAAGAGTAAACAACCTCAGCACAAGTGTTAGGATCCCCATTATGATGGCGAAAGACTGATCTTCGGCCAACCAAGCATTCGGCGGAGAAAAAAAGATGGGTGGTTCAACCCTCTGAGAATAGTCTATTGGGATCACTCTCCCAGGGTCAAACGCAAGCGCATCCTCGTCCATCTCAAATGTAAGCGCCTGCGGCATGGTCGACCGGGTGGTCGACACCATGGAATTTCTCGCCAATACGGGATGTGAACCCGAAACAGTTAGGGACTTCCTGGAGGCGGTTCAAAATGTGGAACCCAAAAAAATCCATTGATCCAAACATGGATCAACGGCCCGTGTGAGTCCCAGCCCTTAGAAGATGTGGCTGTGGGTCAACACACAATATTCCCCCAGTATCGGATACATGGGTTTGTCTGAACATATAGTAAACATCCCATGGTTCATCATTCTCCCGATCAAAGTTGTCATGTTGGGGTAATTGTTTATATTAGTTCCCACATGAACATCCCCTGAAATTCTGTCATTGTGGATTTGTTTGGGTTGCTTACCAAATTAATGTGCCACTGTTTCGATTTTAAAAGTGTTGACCCAAAATACCAACCGCTGTTCAACAACCCTAAGTGGAAATGCATTACCAGCCACAGCCCTTTATTCTTCTTCATGTGTTGGTTCTATGGGTGATAAACCCAATTTACTGTTTCAATCTGTTTCAAGCGTTCACACACCAAAACACATAAACCATAGAAAAGCAGCGTCATCCCCCTTGGGGTGGAAATCTAAACTGGGTAGAAGGCTTTCAGCCCCAACTTGGAAGCCTATAGTACGATTCTTGACAAGCAAAGTTTGGAATCTGCCTCAGTCATTGAGATGATTCAAGCATAAGACTTCCTTGGAAATTTAGGACCCCCCCTTGTTCCATCCCTACCATTGGCCCCATCGATCCCCAGCGGGCACGCCCCCCAGCTCAGCGGACCTAGCGCATTTTGCGCAGATGTTCCCAAAGGTAACACCACAACCCGGACGTCCGCCGGTCCGCCGGGGGCACGGACGGGCGCCCTTAAGGAGGTATCGCTGGTCTCTGAGCCCCCAACAAAATGCCGAGGCAGACCCCAAAAATCATGATGTGGGAAAGCTAAACAGCACAAACCGGGCCCAATTTGATGATTTGGGTACCCGAGGTTTACCAATTTTGTCAAAGCATGCAACAATTCAGGGTGTTGTTGTTGGGCCAGGGTTTTACCCTTCTCCAAACCACGGTGGTTTCAAGCCTGCAGCATTGGCCGTTGGGCAGATCAGCCCGACAAGAAAGAATGCTTGGAACCCAGCAACTCCAAGTCTATGGCAACCGACCCTCCGATCATCAAACATGATTTGGAAAATCCCCCATTTGATACATGTTTTTCCCATAGAAACATCCATTTTGATCGATTTCCAGGCACTCATGTTCAAGGGTGACCCTTATCAACATTTTGTTAACACTATTAAGCACTATCAAGCACCATCAACCACCATTTTAAGTCCCTAAAAGGCCCTGCAACACCCCGCAGACATCTACTCTTTTGCACAACTCGGCGCCGCTGCTCAGGCTTTCCCCGAGCGGCCGAACTCACTGGGGAGGGGCCCAGGAAGCGACAGATGTTGGATGATTTTGGTGATATTCAGTGGCAAACTGCATTAGATTGATGAGGTTTAAAATGGTTTTAACAATCATAAACTAGCCATTTGGTTGTGGTTTATACCACCTATAAAAATGGTGATTTGAGGGATGGTTTACTTTTGGTTTAACCACATGATCTCCATTTCTTCGATTTGTTTCTGGGGATCTTTGACCCATGACCCAATGGAAGTTGCTTCAGCGACCCCGGTTCAGCGTTCACAACAGGTCCTGCCAGAATCAGAACCACTCAAAACGCACCATGATAGCCCTCAGTAAACAAACCCAGCAATGGAAAGTCTTGAGTTTTTGGAGGTTCAGAAAATTAACCGTCAAGTATCTGCATAATAATAAATCTTGCTGAGGCTTTTTTCCCAGTCCCCACGTCTGTTTTTGCATATGCAATTGTCAAATTGATGTATATTATATATATATACATACCATATATATATATACACTACACACACGTAGTTGCTATGTGGTTCGGTCAAAATATCCCCTTTTGTCAGTAAACATCATCCATGTTTGTACGTGCATCTTGTTGGTACAGCCCCCCGGGCTACCCATCAGGTATACTCCCAGCAAGTGTATAGCTGCATGTTCACCCCTTCAAAATCATGGTTGATGCTTAAATTCTCTCAAAATTGCCATCGTGTTGAGAATATCCAAGTTTTGTCAACTGTGTTCCTAAATTCATCTAAATTCCAGCCGCCTTTTTAGTATGTTCCATGAGAATCTCCATATATTTCCCATGAAAATCCAGCCACCCTTCCACCTTTCAGTGCCCGACCCCGAGAAACTCCTCATCTGTGCTGGCCATGTGCACTGCACCGCCGGGAGGAGCCTCGGTTTGAACATTGATGCATTCTTGGGACAGTTCTCAATATTAAAGAGGACATTTACCCTCTGGTAAACTAACATAACTATGGAAAACCACCATTTTTAATGGGAAAACTCACTATAAATGGCCATTTTCAATAGCTATGTTAAAGTACCAGAGGGTATGTTATACCATATTGTTTCAATATAGTGTTTGAACATTCAAATATATTCAAATATTAATATTCTGAAATACTCCAGCATGGTATTTTTTCGGAAAAAAGACATGTCTCAATAATGGCGGAAGGGTTCGCAAAGCCAAAGTTGTCTCCGTTTTCTTGAGGGTTTGGAGATGTTCACTAACCAAGATCCAGATTTATGGGAGAACGTGAAGAGAACAAACGAAAATCCACAGATTTTCGACGTCCAAATGTGGGGTTCTGGCAATTCTGGGATTGGGCACAACCACAAAGAATGGGATAACCAACAAACAACCCAATGTTACGCAATGTGGATATTCAACAGCAAAGGTTGGGATTCAGCCAACAATAGTAGGGATTCTTGACGATTTAAGCAATGAGTGGTGAGCATATCAGGTCATCTCAAGCAATTTCTGTGGATATTCAGCGCTATCTTCAGCAACCATGGGGCTAGAAGACAGTTGCACGACAAGATGCAAACAAAAATTGCATGTTTCCAAGACTTACTGCAAGCATGGCTTCCCAATCCTGAACTGTTTGATCACTACTTGAAGCTCCTGTGATCATAACATACTCTCGAGGTCTAGAAGATCAAAAATGGTGTATGGAAAAGGACTAATGTATATAAACCCAAACATCCCAAAACCATCAACCGCCAATTCTTCCAGAAATGGACCGTATCATAAACCATGCCCAATTGAAGGTTTACTGTACAGTAATGAATCATAAGGTTTACAACATGGTGCTATTCGCAGCATATCAATTATTGCAAGAAAACCATCAATGAGAGAAAATAAATCACCAGAAAATCCTGTTTTTACATCATTGTTTTACCCTCTGGTGAACATAGCTTTCTGAAAACCATGGCCCATTGATAGATAATTTATGATGATAATATGATAATATCCAGAGGGTACCCTTTTTGTAAACTAACAGTTCGATGTGGAAAAAAAACACCGTTTCTGGACGATTTTCCGAAGATTACCCATTGGCCCATGGCTTTTCCACTTTCTATTGTAGGTTTACCCTAGGGTCATTACATTATCATATAAATCCATATAGATATGTATGTGTATATATATATATATCCATCTCTAGATTCCTATGATATATATATATATACATATCCATCTCTAGATTCCTATGAAAATCCCATAGATTCCTATGAAAATCCATCAAAAAGACCATGAAATCACCATGAAAATCAGCATGAAATGCCGTTGGTTCAAGGAATACTTCGAGGACCTCGCGCCAGGCCCCGCACCAGGCGCGGAACAGCCTGATCCCGTGCGGCGGAGGCCGCTGCGCCTGGGAATCTGGGAATGCAGCGCTGGGGTGAGGATCTTGGAAGATGAATAAAAAAGGGTAAATTATTAGGTAAATGATCATAATCCATCATATTAATCATTATATTGCTATAATCAACCATGTCATTTTGTTTAAAATAGGGGATTATAATACCCTATAATCATCTAATTTGATATATATATATATAATATATATATATAGTCCCCTATAATCATCAATTGGATGTTAGCAATTTGGTAGTATAATTCCCTCTAGTTAATCATCAACCAAGACGGGTTCCCAATTTTTGTTGGGTACTATAATCCCATGGACTAATCATCAACCAACAAGGGTTTTGAACACTGCTCAATTGTATTTTAGCTTATACATATATTATATTATATATATATACACTCGGAAAAAAAGACGTTGTGATACCAAGCAACAATCATACATAGGGAGCAAAGGGAGAGCAAGAAACATGTGGGCACACAACTCATAGATTGCAGCATATGTGCCGAAACAATAAAGGGTTTACCAGTTGTTATGGACCCTCAGTCGTCCACTGTGTCTCAGACTCTTTTCAATCAAATGAGGGAAACCCAAAAGTTCGGGTTCTTTCCAGTTTCTATGGCAATGAAAAATCCTGATATTCACAACCAAAAGTTCGGCATATCATCCATACAAGAATGACAACTGTTCCATACTTGGTCAAATAAAATCCCAATATATAGTTACCCCACATCACAAGGCTTCAGGTTCAGAGTTTATCATCAGACCTCTCCCTGCCCGGCCTGCGACAACGCGAGCCTCCTCCTGTTTCTTGTCGAGGGCAGCACTGGCAGGATGCGTGTGATGAAATGACCAGGTGAATGAACCTCCGGCCATTAGAGATCTCCCAGCAAAAGTAGGATTGTTTCCCTCCCGGGAGAAAAACAAACCTTCAGACGGAGGAAGGTTGGAGGCTCCAAATTCCTTCAACAACACTTGGACATCGGCAGTTTCCCGGCTAGCACACAGCAATGACCCAACCTGTTGTATGGTGCCGGATGATGTCCGTCTTCATCATCCTGACATTGGGGAAGACACTTAAAAATATGAAAACAAGTCCAGGGCTGAAGCATCACGAACCTCGAAAATGCACCGGCCTTCCATTCCCCTTGGTTGACAGGGTGTTCATCATCCAAAAACCATATAGGAACAAGTGAGTGCCACCGCAGGCAAACATTGTTGGAATTTATGACGAATGTTCCCTGGTATTCGATTCCCGTCATTGTATCACAAATTATGATGTGTGCATTTCTTTGTACATTGCATAATGTATCAAGTGCCTGTTCATATATAATACATCCAAACACATTCAAGTACTGTATCTGGATACTTTGCAATAATCCCAAAGCAGATTCAAAACCATGTTTGATGGGTGTTTCCAATGTCAATCATATTCATGGTGAGGTTGTTTCAGGGCACTGCGTTCTGCATCATCCAATATATGCAACATGTGTTGGGTCAAAGACTGAGGTGCCACCTACAAAATTGGTGTTTTTTTGCGTTGAACCAGCACATGTTGCAAGTAAATTCCACCCATCAATGAACCATAATCATTCATGGACAATGATACATTCTGATTTAACATATTTAACTTTGAAACATAACTTCATATCCCCTTCAGTTGACACCAAATCTCCCCTACCCATGGCATCCCATGGCCCTTTGGCCACTCATGGATCATCGCACTACAGGCCGCCTCATCCAGGAAATCGTTGAGGGATTCCCGCACACCGTCCAAATCGAAATCCTCGCCCTCACCGAAGCACATGCCATGGGACTCCACACATCATAGCCGCCATATGACAGCAAAGGTATGTTTGTTTGTGCCGACCGCGTGTATCAACAACCACAACCACCACCACCACCACCACAACCACCACCACCACCACCCCCACCACCACCACGACAAAAACAACAACAACAACAACAACAACAACAACCACAACAACCACAACCACAACAACAACAACAACAACAGCAACAGCAACAGCAACAGCAACAACAACAACCAACAACAACGGCCAACAACCACGACAACAACCACAACAACAACAGCAACAGCAACAACAACAACAACAACCAACAACAACGGCCAACAACCACGACAACAACCACAACAACCACAACCACAACCACAACGACAACAACAACAACAACAACAACAACAACAACCAATTACTTTACTTCGTGTGATCCCCACCATGACATTTATACATGTTCTTACTGGCACATCTTCTGGCATTCTATCTGACATATCTTCTGACATTCTATTTGGCATTCTATCTGGCATATCTT
>Ga0126342_10009708_pt1 | contig 17242 bp, 14 predicted proteins | sample Cyp1metagenome_FD_92528 | JGI IMG/M metagenome (GOLD analysis project Ga0126342, IMG submission 92528) | Coral microbial communities from Lord Howe Island, Old Settlement Bay, Australia - Cyphastrea 1 metagenome | ecosystem: Host-associated > Invertebrates > Cnidaria > Coral ... | reverse complement strand
TCTGACTCTTTCTCTTCTGATCTTCTCTCTTCTAATCTTTCTCTTCTCTCTGCCTCTGCCCTGCTCTGCTTTTCATCTGTCCATATTGTCGGAAGTTTGACTTCTAAACTTCCTTCGATGATTGATTTCTAATATATTTTATATTGTGTTAATGTTGGCTACACTTTAGGGAACAGTAGGACCTAGTTAACATGATTTCTTTAGAGTAAACTGTATTCTTAGCCAAAAGTTCGAGCATAAGCTTCTCAAGAACCTTCCTTAAGACATAATAGAGCCTATACCTAAGGGATACTGTTTTCTGTAATGATGCATATGAATTCTGCAACCTAGGTTGACATTGAGAGACCAGAATCTACGGAAATCTCATGGATTTATCAGCCAAATCAGATGTCCCTGCAAGTTCTCACTCAAATAAAGTCTGGAACATGGTAGATATGTGGATCCAAGCAAGCAAAAATGGTGGTACAAGCAGCAAACGACTCAACTAGCGGAGGTGAGACTTGAATCGCCTTAAATTTGCGATTTGCCCTGAACTGGGGATGCCCCTAAATCATTCATTTTAATAAGATTTTCCACTAAAAAACCAACCATTTTGGGGATCCCACATTTATGGAAACCACCATTTAACCATTGAAAAATGTTGATTCGAACCACAACACAGGTGTGGTGGCCTTTGAAGAATCCAATCAGGGGTGTCATGGGAGACCCAAGCAACTAACATCAGGACAATACTAGTCCATGGCCGGATTTTGCACGTCTAAGCTTGCCTATCTTTTTCACTGTCACTACATGTATTTTCTCACTACTAACATCTACTAACCATCATTGAATTTGTCCAATGTTTTGTAGCTGCATCAGGTGATGCCGAGCTGCCCAGGTGTCCTGTAAAGCTCCCAAAAAGGAGATTCATATTTACACACCCTCCGGTGTCATCAAACATGGCTGGCAAATCCCCGAACTAGCCATGGAGCTTTCAAACGGACAAATATGGACTTAAATCATCTATCAATTTTCCAGATTTACCCTTGCCGCATATTTGAGGGATGCGGAGGGAAACAAAATTGCGGCAAGCCCAAGATTCAACCCCATTCAACCCCATTTTTTGGGTGTAGAAATGCAACTTGGGTCTGGGGGGCATCATTTCTATATGCGCTGCTTAGTCTGTCCATTTGCGGTTGAACTGCTTCTTCTTGGGTCTGCCGCAGTTAATCTCCGTCAGAACCCCCCGTTTTCCCGGCCTCGTTCTTTCCGATCTCGGTCTCCACCCGCGGGCTTAGTCACGTGAGACAAATCCGATCTCGCTGGGAAACCAAAATTGGAGTTTCAATGGGACATCTACATCCGATTTGTTCATGGAACAATCTTGAATGGACACAGGGAATCCTACCGGGAATCCTACCAAAATCCCATCGAGTTGCGCTTCAGCTAGGGGCTTAGTCAAATGAGAAAAACTGATCGGCCATTTGGGGAATGATTCTTCTCCTAGCCCTCCACAACAACAAAGGGATGTTGGACACTGGACCCCAAGTACCCGAAAGGTACAAAATCCATGGCGACATGAACAAACAGTACAACTGGGACCAGGATTGCAATTTCACCTTTTTCCAACATGCTAAGATGCATAAAATTTTTTAAAAACATATAAAACATATTATAAAACACGACGATTTCCAAACATCGCGTATATTTCCAGGAATATACGTTTTAGATATGTTTATATAGTTTATTTTATGCTTTTTGTAGTAGCTTGGTAGTGCTCACTTTCCCAATACACAATGCAGTTCGGGTTGGAAATGCAGCTGCAATGCAGAGCTGCAACATTTAATTTTATCCATTGTGCTCTTTGAAGTACAGCACAGTTCCTGATGCGACACATTCTTTGGCTTCAACTGGTTTGCCTGGCGCCACCATCCATCCATGAATGCATGAATGGTAACAGTGGTCCAACCCAATCGCGTGCCTACAACTGCATAACAAATCCCTAAAAGAACTCGTCATTCTTATGTTTTCTTGCCACTGATCGTTTGCCGGATTGGTGAAAATTTGACAACTCTGCAATCGATTAATTTATTCGACCCAACCCTCCCAAGCACTTGACAAACTGTAAAGCAGAACTTAGACTGTGGATAGGAATCAAAATTCCCTGTGCTCCATGTATGGGAATATTGTACCACATTCACCCAAGAATGATGCAGTTATCTTGCATTTGCTTAAGGAAGCCCCCAAAAACACAACATATTCCCTCAATATCCCTTAATCGACTCAGCAAATCATGATATCCCAGTCATATTCAAAAACTTATCTCACTAAATCACATTTGTTGATGGTTACCCTCTGGTAAACATACAAAAAGCTATTGATCATGGCCATAGAAATAGTGGATTTTCCCATTAACAATGGTGATTTTCCATAGTTATGTTAGTTTACCAGAGGGTAAATCCTTTTAAGTCATCATTGAAACCCATGAGTTTCCAGACAAAGCAGAAAATTCAACCTGTGGATGCTGTGGCCCCACACTCTCCGATAGCCTTCGGGATGCTTGAAGACACAATCCTATGGCGACATCACCATGGCTCCCAAAAATCACAACACATCACCATAATTTTGAAAGTTTAATTCCATTTAATAACCAAGTTTGGCTAAACAATTCATATATTAGCCTCACACTATGTATCATAACTATGGAATATCGACGGTTTTTAGAGGTACATCATCGAAACTAAATGGGCCATCTATGCCATAGTGTAACAAATTACCGGAACTCCCAAGCCAAATATAACATAATATAACTATCATGTGGTTGGGAAACTCGAATTCGTAGCTTCAACTGGCTCCCCATACAGGGAAATGTAGATATCCCTAGCTTCTAAGCGCTCCAAAAAATGCGAACAGTTTGCCCAAAAATGAGCTTGTTGGGCACAAGTATACCTAATATTTTAACATAATAAATCTACTCCATGGAGCACATGGGAAATATTGGGAAATCTACTGACGTCTGCAGAAGCACAGAAAGATGACATTAAAATCAGGTAAAGAAAAAGTCGCCTTCCTTGATCCTCCTTGTACCTACCAGAAACGTCAAAGTATGGGCATACTGTAGCTACAAATCCCTATGGCTTTGTCTTATATCATGGGGTATATCATGGTATATCCCCAGAGTATGGCAGTGGAGTGCTACTGCCAATTTTCAGAGAAACCCCTGACAAACTCCAAGTGATTCGCCCTTCGTTCGGTACAATTCCAATGCTGGTGCCAAGGTGTATGACATCATTCAGTAATGAAAAAGCTCCATACATATTGACTGTAAATTATCGGTATTATGTATGATATATATATATATTCATATAATTATATGTATAATTATATATAATATTAAATATATATATATGTATATATATATATATATATATATATTATGTGATTATCTGTATGCGAATCTTATATATAATACACAGTATTTGAAAATACGCACCATGAACCACCTCCCAAGGCCCGGTGGATGTTTTTCTTCGGTCCTTCCGTGTGCAATCAACGCCGAACTTACAGGGCGTGTTCTCCATCCTAGTGGGTGCAAGCCATGGGAGTGTGGCTGTTTTTTATGCTGGTTGGTGGTGCAATAACCATCTTGAAAAATATGAGTTCGTCAATGGGAAGGATTACATCCCATATATTATGGAAAATAAAACATGTTTGAAATCACCACTCAGTATGGAATTTACCTGAAAAAAAACAATAGATAATATTAGATAATATCTGGTTGGTGGTTGACCTACCCCTCTGAAAAATGATGGAGTTCGTCAGTTGGGATGATGAAATTCCTAATATATGGAAAAAATCATGTTCCAAACCACCAACCAGATATGTGATTCATGGTGATTCATGGTGATTAATGTCAACCCCGGATTAATAAACCATGGTTTATTAATTAGGGGGGTACTCCTCCAATAGTCATAATCCAAACAGCCTAAGGGTTTATTAATCCAGGGTTGACATTATGGCTGATTGATTTACCATATTTACCTGCCCCAAGCCAGTCGAAACTTCGGCACCGGCGTCTTCGCTGGAATTGGAGCCTGTGCAGGGGGCTTTCAACCGGAGCGCCATGCAGGATCGAAGAAATCCCAGCCGCCTCAAGAACATATCGATCATCTGGTGAGTTGGCTTACCTTGGTACTCTTCCAACAATTCACCATACTTGGCTCGGCATTCTTCAATGAATTCTTCCAGGGGCCGAACATCTCACCTGTCTGCGCTTTCGGCTTCCTCCCATCTGCGCAGCTCTGCATCCGTGGCATTCGGTGGGAACAGCCGGAAGATGTGCAGGAACACCATAGACGGAGTTTATGGCTGAACAGTTTGCCAATCCCATCCTGTTCACTTTCAACACCTTGTATGGTCGCACGACGGGAAGGAACCACGAGAAAAAAAACACCAAAAGCTGACGTCGTCAAAGCCTCGTTTTGGTCACACCAACATCTTTGCGTTATACAGTACCATATACAGTAGATAGATGTAGATAGTAGGTATATGCAAGTTAGATCAGCATTTTCATTGGTGAAACATGGTGTTGTTGAATGCCCATGTCTGGTCAGTTCCTTGTTATCGGAAGAGATCCCCACATCAACGAATTCCACTGGTTGATACCTCATCCTTTTCCATGGTTGCAATTGCAGATTTAGGTTTGTACCTCATCTATTTTCAGACAACACAGGACACAGGCATCATGGAACTATAATGGTTTTCATGGTATCTCAATTTAACTAGTTTCATTGGTATCTCCTATTTATAGTTCACAGTTATAGGAGTTGGTTGCATCCCCATTGTCGCTTCCCAAAATTGATGTTGGTTATCCATGGTGATCCCCAGACTCCTCAGTAGGAAAACCCCATGAAAGAACTGGTTAAATCAGTTGGTTATCCCCATGAAAAATTGCAAAAAGAGAGGTGAACAACTACCCATGTAAATACATTAAAATCCTCACTCACTCGCCAATTTATGGCTAACCAATTCACCCATGGTAATTTAACAGTTTGCGACATTCAGGAATTTTCAATAGATAAATCATCGAACTAGATGGGCGATTTTTCATACAGGGGCATCATATGGTAGCTAACCTCTTGGACAATCTCCAAACATCCACAAACTGGAGGTTTCAAACGCTGGGAACATCAATTATCAATGATTATAAATGGATGTTCCAAATTTCCACCGTTGATTATCCAAGTGTGTGTGAAATTGCAGTAATTTTACCGGAGAGTATATGTCATTAAATATCCCATTCGAACCAGTATTGACCATGATTTACCCAGCATTTTTTTCGAATACGGATGAACATCCACTAGACTTCTGAGATAAGAGGTACTTTTACAGTACCCAGTATTACCCAGTATTAACCATAGCTATTTGAAATGTGTATTAACAATAATTTATTTCTGGTATTATCAGCTATGGTATAACTGAATTATCAGCTATTATGGTCACACAGAATTACAAAATTAACCATAGCTGACCAGAAATTGTGTATGATCATTCTGGTCAGATTCACAATTTATTTCTGTCCAACCTGGTCAATCGTCAGATCCGCCCGGCAGCCTCTCACGGAGCATGCGCACTTCGCGGTCGTCCGGGTGTCGGGCTTCACAGCGATCGCCTGCGTTGAGAATCAGCCAACAGGGTGAGTTCACGGGTGAAACATGGGGATTTCACCTGCCTTTCATGGTTGTTTTCATGGGGAAATGATGAAGAACCATGTGATTTTTGGGACTATCTTCCAACAAAGCCATCATTTCATATCATTTTCACGAGAATTCCCCAACGGAATCCCTGAATCATCTAAAAAAAATCTGGCGACCAGTTGGATCATCACCAGTTGGCCTAGTGGAATGCCCAGTCTCCCAGGGGGGGATTTCACGCATCCTGCAGGATGGGGACCCCCAGTCGTTACCGTATGTTTGTTGCTTTATAAACACCATGAAAACATCCATTCAGTATAGTTATAGCATGTTATAGCTATATGTACCATAAACTATAGAATTCAGCCACTTATATCTCAGGTATCTTGGGGGCCCCATCCTGTGGTGATATGTTTCCATTTCACGAGGGTCAAACCATATTAAACTGCCCAAATTTTAATGGTGAAACGCTTCCACCCAAACCATTGGTGCCATCTTATTCCATCATTTCGCCATTATTTCCACAAAAAAGGCTACAAATTAACACACACACACACCTAAATCTTACACCCCAGTCATGTTCATGGTTGTATCAACATGTATTAAACATGATCGAACTAGCTGTACCATATTTCATTGTGGGAGCCGAAGAAAACATCAGGGGGACTCGCCTTTGCGGCATTTGTCAATGACCTCAGCTTGGGTCATCCGACCTGGCCCTGGATACAACGAGGTGTTCCAAGTCACGGGGTACCCCAGTCGTCACCATGGGTTTCAATAGTAAAATGATAAATCATTTTGGATGATTGTTTCGGGTACCTAAGTCAGACTTAGGAAACCCCTATATATACACACTTCATAAATTCTCTCAAAATAAACGGTCAATTCCCATAGATTTGCGGCAAACATGACCCAGAGATGTAGATCTTCCATGCATCGATTTGCTCATATGGTGAGAGAAGAGCTTCGACACGAGGGACTGGTCATTTCTTGTATCTATAGTGATATTTCTATGTAAAATATACATTATATGATTCTATCAAATATGCATGAATACAATGAAGTAGGTAGCTGTATACATTTCTATACATGTCTATACATATATATATAAGTATACATATGTGGCATGTGTATAATACTGATAATGATAATAAGAATAGTAATGATCAGCAATGCTATAATGTAAAAGATAGTAAAACAACAACTAATATATAACGATGGCCATAACAAATAAATAACAACAACAATAGTAATTAATAATTATAATGATACTAATTGGTAATGCATAAAATAAGGACAATACATAAATGATGTTATCTTCACTGAAGAGCTGGACTGCATCTCACAGCTTTCTGCTTGGTGGATGGTATCCAATGAATCTCCCAGCTGAACTCATCCAAGAGGCGAAGAGGAAGCACAGGTTGGGAATATCTTAGCCGGGCTTGCGGGTCATCCAGACTGGGACTACTGGGAATGGAAATGCTGGAAATGGTGGAAATGGGGACTGGGACTCAGAACCGATTTTGGTAGAAAATCTCACCCCAAAGAATAGGCTCATGATCTACTAACATCCTGGAATAACCAAGTCAATCTCGACTTTGTAGATGATTGAATCTCTATTAATCCCTACGTTTGATGATCATGTTCCTATCTTTGATAGCAAACAAAAATATTCTCCTTATTGTGAACGCATCAATTTGTTTTTCGACCATAATGGGTGTACCTAAACAAGGCTCCCCCATATGTCATGGTTTGTCGTCATTTGCCCATCAAACATGTTATTTTTTTTCCCGGGGCAAACAATCTGCCATCAAGACCAGGGCCGGCACGGATTCCGCCTTTGCCTTGCACGGCAAGAACGAACTATTTCGAAGCATCAGAAAGTCAGCGATTGCCAAGTGTGATCTAATATAACGTATTGACATAAACATTAGTTTGCAAGTGGTTAGCAAAGTGAATTACAAGATGTTACAATTCCCAAAACATATCTTGGCATATTTGGGGAACCAGTTCGAACCCACTCTCCAGTTGCCAAGGTCAAACAGGACCATCTTCAGCATGAAACCAGGTAAGACGTACAATTTGCAGTACATCATGAAGGGACTTGCTGCTAGTGCCATCACGCAAAACATGTATACACTTTGTGCATCTCACATTGTGAGTTTTTATCTTAAAAAAATGGAGAGAACCAAACGTTTAACCTCTAAAATTATCACTGGCGAATCATCATATGTTCCTTCCTACAATGGCATTGTCATAAAACTTGGGGTATTGACGCAATCAGCCGGCTGGACCGGCTAACACATAGTCATCCAGCAAATGGCTTTTGAGATGGTCAATGATGTTAATGCTTTGGCGGAAAAGCTAGAAATTCGTGAAATTTATAGTGAACAAGTGAGCATCATTGAACTTGTTCGGTCTCTTTTTGCGGGCTACGTAGGGTTGGATTGGGTATGGGTCAAAATTCTTGACTCCTCAAAATTCATCCAACAATGGATGGTTTCATACCAACAAATCACACATTTTGATCATTTTGTGGGTCCGCTGGCCTTGGGATACCTCTAAAGGCACCAATGAGTTTAGGAAACATTGGGATAACATGGGATAAACATCTTTGGTATGTAAATTCAATAATATGTATACGTTATACCCGTTATATGTTTTGGGGATAGACATGTATATATATATATACATACATAGATACTTGGATGTGATCCAACATCATGTCTGGGTTATAATTTATGGATACCCCCTGGTAAACATACAAAAAAACTATTGAACATAGCCATAGAAATAGTGGATTTAGTGGATTTTCCCATGAAAAATGGTGATTTTCCATAGTTTTTTGTATGTTTACCAGAGGGTAACATCCACTAAACCCGTTTTGATTGCCCCCAGAGACAGCTTCGCGATGGACCCGTTTTACGGGCCTCCGGAGCCTCCGCCTCTGCCCATATCACGGCTGCGACTTCTCCTGGCGATGTGCTAAAAAATAAAATGACACAAACCTTGTCGCATATTACATATATATATATATAAATATTATATGTTACATAATTAAATATAAATATAAATATAAATATATATATATTACATATCGATTGCAAATTAAAAATATGACATATACAATCATATACATACATCATCATATTATTACATATACATTGGCACGGGGTTGCTCCCACCCTAGGTACAATGTATATATATATATATATGTGTATTGTATTGGAAGTATATATACATATATATATTTATGTATGTATTATACGTATATACTGTATATATATATATAAGTTCCCGTCAACATCCGTTTCATCTAAGCAATTGCTATGATCATGGTTATCGCTTTTTTTGGGGCCATATCGCTTTCCAGTGTTTTGTGCCATTGTCGCTTTTGGAGCGGGCCCTATCGCTCTACAGTGTTTCGTGCACACCTCTGACAAAAGTGCTTCTGCAATACTACAGTGGTCTTCAACAATTTTGATCGCGACTCCATAATATATATATATATATACATACAAACATACAGTATATCTATATATATGAACACACTTTGCTGGTAGTGAATTTCTTCACTCAGCATCATAACATACTTGAACTATCACAAAGAATTGTAGCTGACGTGGTGCATGGCTCCAGCCAGCCAGGGAAGGGAGTTTCGCAACAGCATATCCCAGAAGCATAGGTTTTCTCATGTTTTCTCATGGAAGATGAACAGATTTGGAACCATCATTTTTGGAAACCACCATATATCATAATATATCATCATATGGGGGGTTTCCTCAAATTGGACCCCCGCAAATCATCCAAAATCAGTCCATTTTAGTATTGAAACCTATGGTTTTTGGGGTTTCCCCCATTTTAAGAAACCTTCATATGTCTCCAGCGTTTTGGCCGCACGGCCACTGAAGTGTAGTGGATATTCGTCAAAAAAAAGTCACACCCATAGTAATACTGATAGAGAGTAAGAACATCAATATGACCAAACAAATGACACACATTTAGAATCATCATGATCATGTTGATGCTATGATACTGAAAAATGCTTGGACTTGCAATAACAATCATAGTGATAACACTGATGAAGGTAAGTAAGACATTAACAGACATCATAACAATCACCATCACAATAATGATAATACCAATCATCATCATTGCTAGTTTTCTCACCAGGCACTCGCAGTACTTGTATTACAATATTCTCAATGTTAGTATATATTATTGTCATGATTTGCAATCACTACAAGTATAGTAACACCCAAGACGATAGAAAAGTAACATACTCTACTAAATTAGTGGTAAATTACTTTTCTATCTTTTCGAAGATTACTATACTTTCATGGCAATTTTCTGTCACTAAACCCAGTCTACCCTGGCAATTTGAATTTTTCCGCGCCTGCGGTAGCCACCCCGCGATCTCGACCTGATTGGTTTCCTAAAGTGGGGCTAACCCTATGACAATCATCCATTTTTCATCCATTTATCATGCATTTGTCATCCATCTGTCATCCATTTGTCATCCATTTGTCATCCATTTATCATCCATTTCTCATCCATTTATCATCCATGTGTCATCCATTTGTCATCCATTTGTCATCCATTTACCATCCATTTGTCATCCTTTTGTCATCCATTTGTCATCCATTTGTCATCCATTTGCCATCCATTTATAATCCATTTTTCATCAATTTTTCATCAATTTTTCATCCATTTGTCATCCATTTGTCATCCATTTCTCATCCATTTGTCATCTATTTATCATCAATTTTTCATCCATTTGTCATCCATTTTTCATCCATTTGTCATCCATTTGTCATCCATTTGTCATCCATTTCTCATCCATTTCTCATCCATTTGTCATCCATTTGTCATCCATTTTTCATCAATTTTTCATCAATTTTTCATCAATTTTTCATCCATTTGTCATCCATTTGTCATCCATTTGTCATCCATTTCTCATCCATTTGTCATCCATTTATCATCAATTTTTCATCCATTTGTCATCCATTTGTCATCCATTTGTCATCCATTTGTCATCCATTTGTCATCCGTTTGTCATCCATTTGTCATCCATTTGTCATCCATTTGTCATCCATTTATCATCCATTTCTCATCAATTTTTCATCAATTTTTCATCCATTTGTCATCCATTTGTCATCCATTTGTCATCCATTTCTCATCCATTTCTCATCTATTTATCATCCATTTTTCATCCATTTGTCATCCATTTGTCATCCATTTGTCATCCATTTGTCATCCGTTTGTCATCCATTTGTCATCCATTTGTCATCCATTTGTCATCCATTTGTCATCCATTTTACTTTGGGATGTTCCATCTAAACATATCTAAACCATCCAGCTATTGGGATCCCGGGATCATATGAAAAGACCAAGTTTTTTGTTGCACCTCGAAAAGGTTCAGGTGATGTCCCCATGAACGCTCATATGAGTGTCGTAAGAGAAACCCAAAGAAGGACCTCTGCATGTGCCCAAATCAATTTCTGAAAACCGCTATATCTGATTTATTGGGCTACAATGGGCTATACATGATTTGGGTTAGACCAATTGTTTTGTTGCATCCTCATTTATTGTTGTCGTAGATGAAAAACAGTGGCTTTAGATACCATTTTGTTGATGACTTAAATCCAATTCTTGGGAAAACAACCTCCTTGTCAAGCGAGCCATCTAGGTTTGTCTGAAGATAAGGTATCTGCGATTTCCCCATTAAGTTGTGTCATTTTGTATCCCACATTTTGAGACAAACCCACCTCCAATTTGCACTGACTCATTCCCCATGGTTAAACATATCCACGTTGGCTGGTTAAGTGCATAATTCATCATGTGGCTTTGTTTGGTGAAAGTAAATGTAGATGCAATTGTATATATGCAAATGTAAATACACCTGTAAATGTCTTGTCGATAAATAGATAGACGTCCTTGACGCACTACGTTCCCAATCCATTCTGACAAACTGAATTGTGTCCCAGTGACCAACCATTTCTACCGCGACCTTTCATTAAAGAGAACACCTGACCACCATGCTGACCCCTCAGGCCCTCGCCTGTCATATCTGTCGCGATCCTGCGACGGTTTGTCCAGAGAATGGCTCAACATTGTATCATTTTGGGGCACTCTAGTTTCATGAAAACCGACATGGTAGACCCAATAATAAACAATAAACTGTCGTAAAGTTTTAAACCTTGCTAACTTTATCACAAATCATGTATTTCTATATATATATATTGGTTGATCACAGTTTAACACTGGCTTTACCATGGTATACTTCGCATCAAGGATCGTAAAGTTCTACTTCCAAAAGTCGAGCATCAAACAGGCCCATAGCGGATTTGCGGCTGAACAAATTCATGGCATTGACATGACCCCTCCCGCGGTGACCCCCTTATTGTACGTGAATCATCTACAAACAAGCAATGTTTCATAGCAAATTGTCAAATTGCCAGAGAGTATCATGATTTTCCGGCGGTTAAATTCCATTCATTTCCCATCCCATGAAATCAACAGAGTAACAGGGTGTAATATAATGAACAACCACCCTTTCAGATGGCGTCCTGCTGGCTGCGGCTGCGAGAAGAACTCGGCGACGAAAAATGGTGCAAGTGGTGACCCATAGGGGGACAGGTCGCATGTGTAACGCATGAAGAAGTTTTGCAGGGGAGCAATTCAACAATTACGGGGAAATGATATTTATTTATATATTTGATGTGCAATTTGATTTAGACACACCATTCGATGTCAGGATCGATCAGTGAATAGTATCCGCTAAAGTAGTTTCCGCTCAACAAGTTGTCTAGGGTCTCTGGCTTCTTTGTGGGGTGTGGAATGCTAGGTAATCCTGATTTCTCAGAAGGGCAGATTGGGGCAGGTCTACAATGGTCTATATATACTTTGCGCCGTGGGCAAACTTGCTGATCTGCAGCTGTTTATATGTATGCATCCAGCACTCTCTCATGATTCCCGGACTCTAAGCGTACCAAAGCAAACACCAACATGTCAACAATCCCACATAATTACGACCGTTCAGGCTATCCAAATCCTGCTCCAGAAAGGTAGGGCATGATGGCATTTCATGGGAACCAAACATAGGTGCGTATCTTGGGGTTGAGTTCATAGGCATGACAAGGCAGATCCAAATGGAGCATTTTCAGCAAAATGATTCACACGTCATTTTTGGGGAGACCTCAAAGTCAAGGAGTTGCAGCCCAAACCCTTCATGTGTAATTTGAATTAATTGGATATATCCATGTATCATGGGATTCCAAGGGGACCAATTTGACAAGTCCTTCTCCCAATTGTCTTTACATCATGGACTACCTTTAGACTCTACTTTAGGCGACCCAAAGAATTGAACTGTTCGGCTTCTGCTTCGACTGGAGCATCTTTGCAATCTGGTTTCGACGGCTGTTGTATGTGGCCTGACCTTGTCAAATCAGGGTGCAGTGCTCCAATGCGGATCTGCCGCAACATCTCTTCCAGGGTGCGTAAGGGCGCCGAAAGCTTGTCTCTGGAGTACACTTCCAAAGATCCCTTCCCAGAAGAGTGATGTCCAAGAATTGTACGATGATGTGGGTCGCTCCCTGCTTTCGCGAGCCACGACAAAGTCGTTGCCTTTAAGCTATGGGAGGACACATCCTCCAGGTCGCCTGTGTGAGGCTTCAGGAGCTCGACCAACCAACGTGATGCCTCGTCAGAGGTGACGCTCCGTTGGCTCCATTTTCCCTCCCTGTTGGGAGATGGCAGGACGGCACCGCGCCCAAAGTTGGCAAAGTCCAGGGACACCACCTCGGCGATCTTCTCACTCAACATTCCAGAGGGAGAACTTGGGCGAATGAAGCGGCAAAACACACCACGTTTCCCTCTTTTGGCAATCTTAGATGCAAAAATCGAGGGTGAATTGTCCCATCAAAACGGCAAAACATTATCAAGTACAAATTAAATCCCCCTTCGCTAGTCACTTTACCCCGGTTTCGTGGCGCAAACGAGGAGGTAGAAACATCCACTTGAAAAAAAATTGCAAAAACTGACACCGTAGAGAACAATTTTGCATCTAAGCGATTATTTATGAACAATTTTCATTTATTCATTTTCAGTGGCCATTGCTACCAAAATTGAAGCTATCTACCAGGCCTGCTTCCGAAATTTCAGAGGGTATACCCCAAGGATCCCAAGTTCTATGGCCTTATATGGGACAGTACCTCTATTTTCATCATTTCCCAAGTTCTGTGGCTGAACTCGTAACGCGTTGGGTGCGTCCGTGGGGCCGCCGTCGCCCATCGCGCTCGCGGCTGCGGTTGGCCTCCGTGAAGCGGAATTCGCGATGTAATGAAAGTATAGATCATATGTTTTTTGTAGACATGTTAGTAATATATAGATTTACAATATATATATACTTAAATATATATACTTATATATATACACTATATATATAGGCACCTATAATAAATACTACATATTACAGTATATAATATTATATAATAAGTGTAGTGGTCAATCTTCATCGTGCTGGCTTGACAATTTCAGGACAAAACTCCTTAAAATCTTTCCTGCTTTGTCTGATGTTTTTGCTTGCTGTGATGCCGTGGCATGGAGAATCTTTATAAAGCTTTATAATGGCTTTAGAAGTCCCTCTCCAAGGTATGACTATCCCAGAATATGGATAGCAAACAGCAAAAAGGTTATGGTGCCTGTGGAAGTGCGGCACTTTCAGCGTTTCTGAAAGTGGGCAGTCACCCTTTTTTCATCTTCATGCGAGCCGCCATAGTCCAATTCTGTTGTTGTTCTTTTTACAAAGCTTTCCTAACTGATCTCATAGGGAGTAGCCAGAAGCTAACACTTCGTGCAACAATTGCCATATTAGGCAATGTTTCATCAAGGCAACTGTTGTTCCATGTGCATTTAATTTCCTTGACAAAGCCGGCAGGCTGCGACGCAAAGAACTTGGAGATTTGGCCCTTTTTCAGATTCCCAGAAAACTTCATGAAATGTGGACACTGTATCAGGAACGCTTTGAAAAGCTACTTTAAGAAAAGGTTACAACGTATCACGAACCTCTTGCAAGTTACTTGAAGCAGATGTTACAACGTATCAGGAACGTCTTGCAAGTTACTTGACGAAGATGTTACAACGCATCCGGGCCAGGAACGTATTGCAAGTTACTTACAGAAGATGATACAACGTATCACGAACCTCTTGCATGTTACTTGCAGATGTTACAGCGTATCAGAAACATTTTGAAGGTTACGTGAAGAAGGTGTTACTACCTATCAGGAACGTCTTGAAAGTTACTTGAAGAGGAGGTTACAACGTATCAGGAGCGTCTTGCAAGTTATTTACAGAAGAGGTTACAACGTATGAAGAACATCTTGAAAGTTATTTGACGAAGATGTTACAACGTATCAGGAACATTTTGAAAGTTATGTGAAGAAGATGCTACTACGTATCAGGAACGTCTTGAAAGTTACTTGAAGAGGAGGTTACAACGTATCAGGAACGCCTTGCAAGTTACTTGAAGAAGAGGTTACAACGTATCAAGAACATCTTGAAAGTAACGCGAAGAAGATGTTACTGCGTATCAGGAACGTCTTGAAAGTTACTTGAAGAAGATGTTACAACGTAGCAAGAAATCGTTATTGACAACGCAGACCACAGGACGCTATTACACCCCCCCAACCCCCCCAAAAAAACAACAACAATGTGCGAAAGTGACAACAGTCTCGCCCCTCCATGGGTGCCGTCACCAAAAACAACTCATGATGATATAGTTGGTGATACTGTACCTTCCAGTACTCAGTACTCAGCCGTGGCTGGAAAATCTCCGAACTATATCAATGGAGGAAAATCGTTCGATGGGAAAATCATCGGGGGATTTTCCAGCAACCCAGGTGTACCGGAGGGATTTTGCCATGAACATACCCCCATTAATAAACATGAATAAACCATCTCATTGACCAAGCATTTGGGGTATACGAAAAAAACATCAACATCAAACTTGGGGATGAGGTTTACAATGGTAAAAACAACATCTGGCATAAACCACCCATATAAATTGATGGTGGATCCTATTGCGAACATTCCCCCCCAGCCGCCCCGACCTGACTACGGTCACGGTCGCCGCGGTCCCCGCGGTCGCCGCGGTCACGACTTTGCGAGGACCTGAGTGTGAGATGTTCTGATGATTTTGGTCATTGGGGGATTCACCGGCCTTAAAAACTTAGATATCTTATAATTATTATATCATAATATATTATGATATAATCTATGATAAACTTTTTTTAATGGTTGGTTGTGATTATAATTTGATATGATTAACATATGGACCATGTGTGTATGCGAGTTTGTCCAATTTCCCCTGTTGCGCTTTGTTCACATCACAAACACAAATGACCCATTTATGACTGTCCAACCTCTTCTGGGTGTATTCGGTAAAACATTTTGGGAATCACACATGGAATGGCATTTTCGAGAGGAAAAACTCCCATGTTTCTCATACCAAACAATGTGAGCTCTTGATTAGTGCGGCCCCCAAACAATTCAAACAGGAGAAAAAATGATGGAACAGGGTTGGACTAGTTTTGAATCCTGATCTTGGATAAGGATTTCAAGTGAAATCAAGTTACATTCAACTGACGTTCCTTTAAACCTTCAAGAAATCATTTGATAAGAAAGAAATCACCCAAAGGAACAGTAGTAGGTCACAATAGGAAACCACCACAACAAACATACTATTGGAGATCTGAGTTGCTCATGGGCACCCCCTTGAAAAATTGTTTGGGTGCTGTGTTTTGATTAGTAATTGATAATTAATTAATTAGTTAAAAAATATGTTTATTTCTTTTTTATGGAATTCGATTTAAAACATAATAAACCAAAACAAACATAATGCTGCAACATTTGGAAAAACACATAAAAACAAACGAAAAACAACAACATCTTTAGACAAATGAACAATGCATGGCAAAAAAAGGACACAAGACCGACCCATCCCATCAATTCATCCTTGGTTCATCATCGTTTCGCGCCAGAAAGTCATCATTTTGGGGTATCCCCCATTGTTGACATAGGCTACCCTTCAGCAGCAGGTCTGCGGCATGAAAACATCCTCCGATAATTCAACATAGCTATGGACAGTCACTTCACATGTATAGTAGGCATAAAAATCATCTGCAAATCATCTATGTATAGGACATCTAAACCATAACAACGTAACAAATTACCGAAAGTGATCCAAAGGGTAAGCTTTCAGGGCTCGGTTTCCGCACTGATTCCGACGTTCTCGCGAGCGTTCGGCCTAGTAAGGCGTCTAGGGAGCTTTCCTATCAACCCCACCACTACCCATACTAGCCACTGTTCGTGTGGGACATCGAGGACTTGAAATCTGGGTGTGCGAGGACTTGAAATCTGGGTGTGTCTGAAATTTGATGTTTTTTTTCCCGTCTCAACTCGGCGATTTCACAAGGAAAATGGCGATACATTGGAATTGGGGTACTCCATTTTCAGACAAGTCCATGTACGAACATGTTGGGATGTCATTCTAGGCCTAGTATATATATATA
>Ga0126342_10009707_pt1 | contig 17242 bp, 15 predicted proteins | sample Cyp1metagenome_FD_92528 | JGI IMG/M metagenome (GOLD analysis project Ga0126342, IMG submission 92528) | Coral microbial communities from Lord Howe Island, Old Settlement Bay, Australia - Cyphastrea 1 metagenome | ecosystem: Host-associated > Invertebrates > Cnidaria > Coral ... | reverse complement strand
GTCATGTTGTCATATTTTCTTCATTATCTTCCATGATTTTCCCTAATTTCCCATGTTTTCTCATATTTTTAAAGGTGGTTTTCTCACCCCATTTGGGTCTCACCCCCCAAACTTTTCAGTAGCTGATACTCCCCACATGGCCATCGTAATGGGGATAAGGATGATTGAGCAACGGATTTATGGTACCAGTACCCTATTTTCAGCTACCAACTGACAATAATGGTGCCATAGTTGAACATAAATATCCAATTTGGATATTAATATTAGATTATCAACTTTAATAACCATTTATGGTTTGTTCCCTATAAATTCCAACTGCGAACTTTGGCCATTGCCCAAAAGTTCGCCCAGTGACATGAGTTTCCAAGGCTCCAGACACGGAAGGCGCCAACACCAAATCTGTGGCGAAGGGAGGCTTTGGCCCAAACAGCATCATGAAGAAGGCTCGTTGGCTCGTTGTGGTTCTCGGGGACTGGACTGGGACGGAAGATGAGGATTTCGAGGTGATTTTAAAGGCACAAAAAAAGTGGTAAATGGCCCAACAAAAAGGCTCGAACTGTGGCGATTTGTCGGGCCTGAAGGCTCTGCTGAAGTGAGGCTATTCAAAGGATGGACCAGCGCGAAGCGTTTGTAGTCGTTTGTATGTGCTTTTGTGATCTCATGAATCTCATGTTATTTAGTATTTAGTCTAACTTTGTTATACAGTGGTTTAATATCATGTTATTTTCATCAGTAGTTATATCAGTTATATCCATGCGGTCGACGGAGCATCGAAACCAAATCTCAGGTGAAGGCCTCGGATTTTCAGAGCAGCACCAAGATCGAAGCGCTGTTGGATGAGATCAATCAGATGATTTCTGGGGATCCAAGTGCCAAGGCGGCGCCACAGCATGCTACAGCGGCTGGAGGATTGTTGATTTATGTTGATGGCTGCAGCTTGATATTTCTGGTAAACATACAAAAAGCTATGGAAAATCACTATTTTTAATGGGAAAATCCATTATAAATGGCAATAATATGGACCAGCAAGAAGAATTCATGGCAGGAATTGATGGCAAAGTCTGGAAATGAAAGGTTTATATGACGGTTCTGAATGATAAAGAACCCTGTCTATCTAGGTCTTGACTTTTGATATACGATTTTGGTGGTGAACTCAATCAAATTAATGCTCATCTATTTTTACGTGCGCTTTCCCCTGGCTCGCAACCATGAGAGCCAATCCCAATTGCAAGCCGCCAGGGCATTGTTTTTTCTCAGTTTGGATCTATGTTGGAGTATCTTGGCCTTCAGGATGTTGGTGATGCCGGGCTTTGCCAGTAGGACTAGTACAAGACAAAGTATGTTTTTCATTCATGAACCATTGGATAAGAGGAGTTGACCCTATCAGAAAGTTGCACAGGCCGTTTTTTTAAATGGCAGATCGACATCAATAACTACTGTCAAACCTTTTCATGAGACTCCTTCTCTTGAGCGAGAGATCAATTTGTCAATTCCCTCCTTCTCTTTGGCTGTTTCCAATTCTAGTTGAGGTTCAGGAACAAAGCACCAATATTTTATAGATATTAATAGAGGTACCACATGGATCTAAATGGAACTAACATGAATTCTTGGTTTTGCATGGTCCAGCTGAGTCCAGTTTTTACCCAGAAATCGACTACGTCGATTTTCCTGACTTCCCAGGCTGGTGGAGTTCCGCATGAAGCGTGCGGGGATTTCCTGTGTGGTCTTCCGCGGTGGGATGTCGATGCAGGATCCGGATGTTTTCCACGATGTGATGTGTGGTACTTGCAGGAAGTATGATTTCCATGGTTTTTCCATGGGAATCTGCAAGTGCTTGGAAGGGGTATTTTGGATTGAAGACGTGGAAGTAAATCAGCTTTGCATCCCAAAGTCATGGAGTCATCCATACTAGCCCCCTTTTTGGACATTTGCCATGGGCAAACATAGGAAGAGCAGCAGTAAATTCATGGCCTTTTTTTGTTTCAGGCACGTGATGATGCCTTGGCAGCTTTCAACGAGGATCCCACTCTGAAGGCAAGGGATGTTGAACTGTCGGAATTGATCAATGGATCATGGTCCCATTAGTATAGCATATGATGTACTAGTAAACTAGTATGAATAAATTTAATAATGGGACCAATTTTTCTAGTAGGTCTCACTATACTATAGCAAATTATAGTTAAGTATTTTCGGGAGTCATCATGATGGATCAAGACATCTTGAACCCGTTTCTTGGATGAATTGATGCACCTGAGGTGATCCTCATCTCTCTGAAAGCTGGTGGAGAGGGCTTGAACCTGCAGGCGCGTAAAATGCTAAAGATTTGAGGCTTGAAACGTGCCACCAGATTGGTAATATGTAGGATATGCTGCTTGATGGACATATGATATGTCTTGATCATCTGGTCTTGTATTTCTAATAGTATTCTTCGCAAGGTGTCAGGTTGGTGATGCGACAATGTCATCCCGGTGTGCTCTGAATACTTCCAAACTTAAGCACCACGACCCGGCAACGTATAAATGATGCCCATTTTGTGCTCATACGAATACAATGATCCATGAAGGTGAATCATTGTGATCCAGAACTTCATGAATTTACGTATGTTCATCGTGAATTGGCCATGCTGATTTCCGACTCGAGCATCTATGCTTTCCAGTTGAGTCGCTAAAGGAATTGGATGTCTATAGAAATCATTGAGGCCTTTCTCTGCAATCAGCTACAGGATCAGTGATTTTCCATGAACCTTAGTAAACTTAGTGCACTTAGCCAACCTTTCCTTGGTGGGTTAGACATGGTTAGACGTCAACTTTTCACAGGTGGCCAATCATGTCTTCCTCTTGGATCCTTGGTGGAATCCTGCCTGTGAGATGCAGGCAGGACGATTCCATGGTGCCGCTACGGACTCACAAAAAACATGTCTCTTTTAGGTTCTTTTAGCATTAAACTACATCTTTTTGAGGTTGATTAAATCAATGATTTGTCCCACAGGACCCCATAGGTTTTTCAAAACTAGGGTACCCTGGGTATCAATTTCCGCTTCAAGACCTACTGTGGCACCTCAAAGCGACAAAATAGGAGACCGAAAGAAAGGACACCACTATGGATGTAGTGGATGTAGATTCAGTTTCATGACACTGTAAAGAATTGCATCACTTGGAAACTAGTAGAAACTATTCAACATGATTCAACATGATTCGACATACATACATACATACATACATACATACAGACAGACAGACAGACAGACAGACAGACATACATACATACATACATACATACATACATATATAATCATATATATATATTCCCCATGAAATTTGATATTGTTTAACCATCATTTTCACATTATAACTTATAACTGTTAGAAACTTCATAACTGGCGACAAAACTCCACTTGGCGCAGTTAAACTTTTCAGGCCATCCAACGCGCCCACCGCATTGGCCAAACTCGCCCGGTGAAGGCGCCCTTGTCCGCTGATGGCCGCTGGGGATGGCCCCATTCCAGATCACCAGATCCAGCACTGGCACCCCATGAATAAGTTGGATAAAAGTTGGATGAACATGGATGGTAAATGATGGTAATCCTTTTGCTTTTTGTGGGGGATGATGATTGGAAAGTTTATGATGAACCGGATCCAACTCTTGAAGAGCTGAATTTCTGGATGTTCTGCTTGGGAAGTTGGATACATCATGCTTCCAGGCGGTTCGCTTTATCACAGCAGACACCATCGAGGAAAAGATCATCAAGCTTCAGGCAGGGGTCAGGTGGCATGAGCAGTTCGACATCTTTCGACCAGTTCCTTGAGAGGAGAAGAAGCAGCTTGTCTTCGACGCTTCCATCGATGGCTCTAGCACATCTCTTGGAAAACTGACAGAACAGGACTGTGGCTGGTTGCAAAAACAAGAACCCGGATGAGATTGGATGACTTGTACTTGACCCGAGCCATGCCTCCTTGAATCAGTTCGAAAGAGCAGAGGTGACGCCACAGGAACAACTGGTTGCTTTCTGACAAGACTGTCCCTAGAAGTCACACACCCCAGCAGCGGTTTCGAAGACTATATATTCTTGTATGCACATCAGGTTCGACGTCTTGTTTTGCTTCCTCCTACTTGGGTGCATCTACTGTAACTAGCTGCAGACCTTTGGTTGCCAATATTTCTGAACGTGAGACAAACAATCGTCGTATCAAAAGATCATCATAGATCCACATAATGTCAGATATCTTTTGCATATTCGTTGGCTATCTAGGATGCAGCATTTTTTGCCCCTGATGATATTGATCCCTTCCAAATCCTCCCCGTTTGCCAGGATTTGCGCTTCCTCTTTCAGCACTAAGCAGATTTGAGAGTTGCAATCCGATTACATGGCTTGAATCGAAAAGTGGTCACCCCAGGATTGGAATCAACAAAAGCATGAAAAAACATGATCTAAAGTGACCTAAAATTGCATTTCTTTTTACAACATCCTTCAATGTCAACCAGCTCCAAGTCTCCAGTTGGTTGATATGTTTTGTGTTTGAGATCGACATAGATCGACACCCGGCAGGTCGCATGCAAAAATTAAGCGGCTTGCTCCCCCTAAGCGTGTGTGGTCCGAGACGCTTGTCGTTTAGTGGGTCAGGAAATGTAAGGATAAAACACCTGCGATTCAGGATCTAGACCTCTTCATGATATAAATTTGCCATGCATCATACATCATCATACATCATTGTTATGAAAATTACATGACTAATTTCTACATATTTCAGTTATACTGATACTAGATTACACCCGTCAGCAAAAATTGAATTTGGAGACCGGCACAAAAATGCAAGACTGTCATAGTTGCCTGTGGTACGGGTGCACTATGCTAGCAGCCCTGCGGGGCCTGCGGACCTGTCGTACGGGTCCGCCGTTTGAAGGCACATGTTCTTCAGAAAACGGCGACTTGTTTCGGGGTACCGGACACAAAATGGGGGGTTTCCGGGTTTCCGTAAAGGGTACCCCAAAATGCATGGTTTATAATAGAAAATCCTATGAACATGGATGATTTGGAGGTAACCCCCATGTATAGAACCCCCCCAAATGGGCAAATTATAGTTGTGGCACCACAGTCTTCGCAAGCTTTTTGACTCTGCTGATGGACAGAGATTATTAACGTCCAGCCTCTAAAGACCAAAGATGCGTGCTTACTGGTTTGTTCGTGGCCCTCATACGGGATCGTAGGATGCTTTAAGTTCTAGATTCTAGTTCTAGAAGTGTGAAAAGCCAAGTAATTAAACAAGAATAAGCAAGATGGTGTTAGCACAGCTAGCACTGGTTCCAAAAAAGAAAACGGTGAGGAACGGCGGATCTGTGGTACGGGTCTGCTGAGTTTTTCGTCGTAGGGAAGGCACGCGCCTCAATCCAAGGAACATTCGCCAGAAAAGCCAGCAGCTCTTGGCGTTTGATGATGGATTTACCCTCTGGTAATTTAACGTAGCTATGGAAAATCACCATTTTCAATGGGAAAATCCACTATAAATGGCCATTTTCCATAGCTACGTTAAATTACCAGAGGGTATTCAAAATAAATACTCTACTTCTGCAACACGGACTTTAAGACTTGCTGAGTTTTAGTTGTGAATCGTCGGAGTTGAGGGGAGCCAACTTTCATCAACTTCGACCCATGCCCGTTTCGCTCTGGCTTTTCTGGAATGATGAAGGACTCACGTAAGCCGCAGGCGACAGCTGGCACCAGTGAAAGTAGTCCTTCTTTACAAGCCCCCGGCACACAAGACACAAAATAAAACAGGAATCTTCATGAGTTCGCTGATGTTCTGGTATGATGTGTTTGAAGGAAATCCGGCAGCATTCATTTCGATCCGTGGCGTTCGCTGGTCCAGCAATGTGCCGTCTTGGGAGAGCACAGATTCCGCAATTTGGGTGTCGCTATCGGATAGCTTAGGAAATCGCACTCTGAGATTTCCCTCTGCGTTCAGACGGAGATTGAATGTGACATAAACATCAACATTACATTTCGGATAATGATGCTGAGAATCAATCCCGGGATGATCTTGCCACATCTTGCCCCCTATTTTTTAGTGCCTACAGTACCTATTTATATTATTATAATTATTTATAATTAATATGTGGATCTTTACACATGAGGGTCTTCAATCGTATGAGACCAAAGCAACTAAGTAAATGTCATCAGATGATTGGTGAACTCCCCGAATCCAAGTATTCCTTGGATGATTTTGGATTCTCGGAGCATGCAGGCGGTCACAAGCTATCTTTTCCACGGCTTGGGTGAGATGTTGACGTTGCCGATTTTCTTGCTGGCGCTCTGCATGATGGCTACTGTCTGGCTGAAGTTTGCAGCAGCATCCACCAGTTCCATTGGTGAAGCCGGTTGAATCTGGTTGGTATGGCCATGGAAATTCTCCCTTAGGGGACAATTCACCTGGAAATTCTGAAACTCCTATGGTGGATTTTCCATTGCCAGGTTGGGATAGCTGAGGGCATAACCAGTTGGTGAAATCCACTGTTTTTAATGGCTGCGCCAGCATTGCTAAATCTTCCCATCGTCTTCCCAACGTGAAGGAACAGAACCAGTCATCAGAACGCAAAAAGAGCAACACCACCCGCCACGCAGCTGAGATTCAGCGGAGAAAATGTTCCAGTCACTGAGAGACAGATCCTGTGACTTCTATGGCTATGATATTTGGGTTTGTCGGTTGGTCTGAAACTCGGTATACGATATACATCGATATACTATGGTATACCCCCAAAGTGACCATGAAAAAAGGGGAACATGATGATCAACTATCAAATTTGAGGGTACCCAATTTTCAGATAATTTCAGATATATACTGTAAATCCATTTTGTTGGAATACTGCTGGATAGGCATGATAAAGTATGGAGCTGGTGTCGTCATCACAGACTTGAATGAGGCGCATAGACGTGAGTGTAATCCCAGCCCCTAATATTAAACACGCCCCAAATGGTCCGAAATATGTGTGAGCCCCTGCAAACCCATAGTTTCAGGGATTGTTTAAATTTTAGGGGATGGGGATTATTCCGATGACTTCAAGCATCTTCATATGGTTGAGTTCTCCATGTAGGGTAGCACGGCATGTGTCCTGGTGCATCCCGCCTGTGTGCAATACGACATGGCAGCGCTGTTGACCCGTGCCTCTGCCACCCTGCGAATGCTGAATCTGCCAGCTGAGTGGTTGCATCTGTGGCAGAAGTTGAGCTGAAATTTTGCTGGGACTACACAGCAGTTGATTGAAATCCAGTTCAGGTGCCTTTGGTAGGGCTTGTAAAGTCGCAGACGAACACGTTGTGAACAGACCGATATGCAGGAGTGATTTCAAGATATTTGGGGTCTTCAGCACATGGGCCAGTTGAATGTCGCACATTTTGTCTCCCTGTTTTGTCATGAAACATGGACTCACAGATTTCTTGGGAGCATGTCTGTGTGCCATTTCCTCTTGCTCTCAGGTTCTCAGGGTCAGCTTCACTAAGTTCAAGATCAAGGGTGGCTTTAGAATCTTTGGACTAGGCATGTATTTCTTGTCCCAGGGATGACTATGGGATCGAAACCAATCCTTTTCCCATTTTTCCCTGCAATCTCTTGATATGTTTGCTGGAGGGCCACCTAGAACTGCTGCTAGTCACGGCTGGTGAATGAAGCCTCGCCCTCCGACATTGCAGCCTGCGGGGGCCTGGGCCAAGGCCCAAGGAAACACCGATAGAGGTTGTGATGGCAGGTTGAGCCGCAACGTGCCACGGAAAAAATCATGGAGGTTTCCCAAAATGCGGGTACCCACGAATCATCCATCTTAAGTGTTTTCCATTATAAATCATCCATTTTTGGGTACCCCCATTTTAGGAACTGCCCAAATGGTTTGGGGTGGGATGGAGTTTGGATTTGAGATTTTCAAGGTCCGTTATGGTCCTTCATTGGATGATGATGGACACTGTTTGCTGAGTGAAGTTGTAAGATCTACCGGCCGGAAGCGATGCTGCTGCTGAAGACGAGGATGCTGCTGCTTCATCATCATCATCATCATCATCATCATCAATGACTCGAGCATTCTAGATAGACAATACATGTTCAATAATAAAAGGGCTAACGCCCGGGTGCCGCCGACCCCCTGTTAAAGGGCAAGTTTTGGATTTTGTTTTGCTGCATGCAGCCGTCGGGTTCAACGCAATCCGACCATCGTTGAGGCTGAGTGAGCAGCTTCAATGCCGCCATCAGTGACGAATAAATACATACATGACCGGGCAGCTTGGAAGGCTGGAGAAGGTGGGGGCAAGGAGGCCCTAGTAGAACCAAAAGTGCCAAACGGCAGCTTCCAAACCTTTAATAAAGACATGACATGACTGGGCAGCTTAGAGTAGAACCTAGCAGCTAGACGGTGGGGCAACGAAGAACCTAGCAGCTTGGAGGCTTGAGAAGGCGGGGAAATGATACACTAGTACAACCTAGCAGCTTGGAAGGCTTGAGAAGGCGGGAAAAGGACACGCTGGTGGGGCAGCGGGTGGCCCTAGTAGAACCAAAAGTGCCCAACCGCAGTTTCGAAACCCTTCATAGACATGACCAGGCAGCCTGGACTAGAACCTAGCAGCTTGGAAGGCTTGAGCACGTGGACTTGGGAGGCTTCAGAAGGTGGGGCACTGAAGAACCTAGCAGCTTGGACCCTAGGCCAAAGCTGGGCAGGGGTCGGCGGATTACATGTCATGGCTGGGAGCAAACCGCACCACGTGACCAACCAGAAGTGTCCCAAGGATATGCCAAGATGGCTGTGGCATCTCCGATCTCCGCTGCTTTTTGGCGCAAGAGAAGGGTTGCTTTCTGAAGGGCAGTGGGGTGATGTCACGAGCGACAGGAGGTGATCCTAGAAGGAAGCAGCAACCTCAATGTATTTCAAATGTTTGCCCATCTTCACCGCCCCAATTCCCCAGAGTGTGGTGGTCAAGGAAAGCAAAGCTCCCAACCTACACATTGCCACATTGCATTTGCGAAAGTAGTCATGTCAGTTAGAGTCTGAACAAACAAAACATTGATACAGACGATTGAGACCTCTGCACATGCCGCGGTGTCATCTCATGTTCAGATTGCAAGCGTTAATTTTCACAACAACAGCATACAACATCATACAACATCATACAACTACCATCTCAAGAATTGGGAACACACGCTTGAACACCAATGACTGCTCGGAAGGAAGCACGACCATTTGGTCTACACTGATTATTCTGCTCCCCTATGAACTATACTAAGATTGACAAAGCTTAGCTGAACTGCTTGCACTTTCTAAACAATAGCAGTGGGCCAATGGCTGGTGTGCATGTTCCGGTGCATCCGGCATGTGTCTTTCTTCTGAGAGACCTTCTCTCGGGTTTGGCGCCTTACGTTTATTCACTTAGTCAAGCAGGTCGCTGGATACGGTAGCCTGACATAGTCATAGATGTCATAGTATGTCACAAGTTGAATAAATTGGAGCACTTAGCATAGCACTTCCCCAAAGATTGCAACAACATAGATTAGATATCATCAGATCAGTATTATAGTACCCATAGATATAACATGATATGTCTTGATATAATTTGATATAGCTTGTATATAATATCGTGTATATAATATCGTGTATATATATATATATAAATTATATATATATATATGAGTAACCGACAAAATTAGCAGAAGACTCAAGTAGTGGAGAATGGACATGGGATGTTGAAATTTGTGCGAAAACATTCACAACCGATAGGGGGCCACCCACTTTGGCCATGTCCATTGCGGGTAGTAGGTAATTTTGTCCGCCACTCATTAAATTTGTTCCGAACCACAGCCACCACACGCAACGAACTCGCGGCCAGGTGGGTCATCCTCCAGTGGTCTTTTGCACACCCGGAAACAGGTCGCGGAACGAAATTTGACGACCACGACGGGCAGTGAGACATTCTACTGATTACTATGGTTTTACATAGCATTATCAATTTATATAATATGTCATAAATATACTTGTGATTATATTTTGTATATATTATAATATGTTGTTGTTTAGTATTGTCCAATAATGATCATGTCTCTCTTGTATCTCCATGATATCTATCCTTCCCTCATCATGCTCAATTTTGTTCCATGTTTTTCCTTGTTGAACAGACATTTCAACATACATGATAGAGGCATTGCCTGTGGCATAACATTATGTGATTGTGTGCATCAAATCTATAGAAATTAACAACTGTCCAGACATGTGCCGAGAGGATGGATAAATTAAAAAATCATTGTTTAATCGTTTTTCTCGATGCTGTATCATATTTTAGCAAAACGTGTAGCATATATTGAATATAGTGTTACATGAGATTATTTAACATCATATTGTATCATACAGTATCATCTTATCGTCATGGGGAAACCAGTTGGCCAAGTCGGTTCGGCCAAGTTGCAGGGATTTGTGTGAGAAGATCGTGGCCCATCTGAGCTGGAGCATTGGTAAGGCTTGGAAGTTGACGATTTTTCCCTTACGAATTCTGCGTTTTTCATATTGACCCAACACAATGACCATAACTGACCGACTGACCCTAATATTTTTTTTCAAACAGATATAATTATATTAATGATTATTAATGCCGATGCAGCCATGTATATCCCAGCTCATTCCCATGGTATTTTGGGTTTCTTCACTTTGAGGCCCAGGCCCTTACCACTGCAATGGATACTGTTTGCCAGGCCAGATTCCGTACCTTTGCGAACGGTGAGATCTCGGTGAAGTTGGAGCAGTCCGTGTCGAACTACGATGTCTTCGTGGCACGGAGACCTGGGAAGATCTGGCCGCAGCTTGCGATGGTCAAGGTATGATTTCAGAATTGAGGGCCTGGAAACTGTGTCCTAGTGTCTCGTTTGTAAAGTGTGTTCAGACTACGGCTTTGATCCACCAGTGCAACTGCTTGAAACAACCGGCGAGTAACCTGCCATGATAATCCACCAGGACGTCTTGATGACCTTTCCATCACGTTGCGATGTTGCGCGGGGGTTACTTTCGAGGTTTGTGCTCGGGATGATTTTGAGTGCGAGATCAACTTCATGCTCATGCAGGCCATGTCCAACCCAGGGTTCCAAGGTTGGGTTCAAGGTTGAGGGATTATGTCTTCCTTTTGGAAGTATCATAAATTGGGGTTGAATTCCATTGTATCCCGTTACGGTCCCGTTAAAAACTTATAAAAACCCAAGTATTCCCACTAAAATCCAATTAAAAATTCCCATTAAAGTTTCAATCTATCCCCATTCATATTTTCTTGGTTACTGTACATGTAGCATTTTGGGACCAACAACTCCCGCATTTCATTGCCAGCGCCACGCCAGCTGCTGATCATGCTAGATGCCTTGAAATCGGAGTCCCCGCATCGCATTACCGTGGTGACTTCGGTTCAATTCTGGGAGGAAGGGGATGTCAATGGGATTTGAATGGGATGGATGGAAGATTTTGGTGGGATTTTCGTGTGATTTTATGTGGGATTTTAACTGATTCAACCAACTAGTAACAGAATGTGCTGGAATCAGCGAAGTGGTTAGTGGATTCTAGGCGTTTTAACTGGGATGGGGACACACCCCAGCGCCAATCCCTTCGCATTGGAGCTGCAGGTTTTGCCATGCGTGGAGTATTCGCGGCAGGAGAAATCGGATTTTCATCGCTGTGAAGTTTAGAAACACTTCGATGTGCACTGGGATGCACTGGTAAGTGCAGCCTTCAGAAGCAAGGGTGTTTTTGGACCCGATCCGAATTTTTAATTGGACCTGATCCGAATTTTTAGAAATATTATGTATATATATATATAATATATATATATATATATAGATGAACGTGAATATGAATATGAATATGAATATATATATATATATAATTATACATGTATGATGCATTGTCATCCGATCTTTGTTCCATCCAGACTGTCTCTGACAGGCAAAGGAAACATCCTTCCCACGAGAAAAAAGCAATGATCCTTTCCATGTCCACTTCGAATTTGATAGTTATGGTATATTATACCATATTATATTATAGTATAAATACATCATTTTCATCCATGATCATATATATATATACACACCATAACTATGGCACTATATTTATTATACCATGGTATAATAAATGACGGTGGTATAAATTAATATACCATCAACATGCTCAACAAAAGCTGCTGGAGGACCGGAAGTTTGAGGCGGGCGAGGCGATCGCTCCAAAGCTGCTGTTGCACTTGATGGCGACCGCCGGTGCAGATCGCTTCGTCACGATCGACCTACACAATCAGGCGCCGGGGCACAGCCATGGGGACACAAGGGCCCAGGGGCCAGGAATAGAATCCGTGTGTTAAAATATGTCAAGATGAACCTAGATGAAATTCAGAATTTGGGTGCGATCTTAATCCTTAATCTACTCGACCTGTTGGTCTGAGGATGAAATTGGAGATAGGCTCTGCTCTTTGCCCTTTGTTCCCACCATGCCTACCATGTTTCACTGTTTGACCACAAGTTGCAGGCTGAAGCTGGGTTTAGCCCAGCACAAGCAGCTCTAGATGAATTGACCTGTGAGTGCCGGTACTCGGATTTCTGATTTGTTGTTGGTGATTGGGCTGATGAAGGTCCATGCAAGAGTCAGCAACATGAAGCTATGTATTGGCCTTCATTGGATATCATAACAGTTGAACCAGTTGAACCGAACATGTTTGTATTGTGCAGCCATTGTTTAGCCATTATCTTTGCATTTGTTGAGTGCCTTGAGGAAATATCTTGCAGCCTTCATCCGGGACATGATTCCGGAATTCAAGCCTCAGGACTTTCTAAAACCATGGTGGTTTGCCTATGGGCTCAGAATCCCTACAACACAAATCGTTGGAACATGTTGGAACTTGTTGGAAACCACCATTTTTCGGGCTGTTTTGGGTTTAGGATTGAACCCTACAGTAATTACCCTGTATGATTTGCTGCGATACTGTCTCAAACATTTTGCGCTAAAATGCCAGCCTCAGGCGTTTTGCCTCATGTTTGGGTTGTGAGAATGATCTCTGGTTGTATCTGTGGAGGATTCCCACAATGTCAGTCTTGCGTTGATATGCCATAAAAAACCCTGAGCTGCTGGGAAATGGAACCATTTGAGTAGGAAATCATCATAAACTCTCAATTTTTGGGGCAACTTATATATATATATATGGTAACTTCCCCTAACTATCAGATACTGTAGTAACTTTGGTAACTTACGGTAACTTCCCCTGTAACCACTCTATAGTCATCCAGGGTTCACTTATATAAAAGGCCTTGTTCAATGCCAAGGAGACTTTGGTCTGCGCCACAGACGCGGGTGGTGCGAAACGCACTCGAAAGATGGCGGATGAGCTTCAGGCGACCTGGAAGCCTGGCCTGGGTTGGGAAGGTCAAAGCCCACGGAAACAGTGGCAGTTGTAGTTTACTGTTCTTTTTATTCGCGAAGAATGGCCGTTCCCGGAATATCTGAATTTTGATTAACAACCATTTATACTATACATATATATATATATATATATATATAATTTTATTATATATATAATGATATATAATTATATATATAATTATATATATAATTATATATATATATATATACGTATATATATATATGTATACGTGGTATGACCCAGTTATTACGGAATATCAATGACTATCACCAGCATTTGGGAGGGAACCAAGCAGTGACCTTTCGTCAGTGCTGCGTGCTGGCTGCAGGTGGGTTTCATGATGGCCGACAAGTTCAGACCCAAAGCGGGGGAGGTCGGTCAGGCGCCGGTGCCGTGCTGGGAAGATGTGGCTGGAAATCTAAAGAAAAGGGGAACAAGTTGGAAAATCTCATGGTTTCCAAACATGAAATACCTAGAAGGACTATTTTGGAGAAAGTCTTCCATGTTTATCGTGTTTTGGTCATCAAAACTCTGACATTTCTACTACAGACCCACCAGTAACAGGTGAAGATCATTTCGGACGCATCATTGAATCCGTCCAATGTGATCATCGTGGATGATATGCTCCTGGTCTCAGAAGCTGTCAACTTGTTGCATGGATTTCCTGGATTGGTTTTAAGTTTAGCTGCAGACTGCCTCTGAAATACACTCGGTTTGGCTCTTTTTGAGCTCCGTCATGGATAATTTCCTGAACAATATAGCTTTGAAAAAGTCCTCACTCTCCAAGTGTCAAAAGGCTCCATAGTATTCCATAGATGTACCAGGTTTACAACCATAGTTTTTTGTTCCAGTCCTTGCCTAAAGCAAGGCATTGTTCATGTCAGCATCATCTCCAAGGTTTGACACCTGTGGCAGCCTCGTCAAAGTGGTTGAGGCTGTTCGCGGCTTCGCGCCCGAGGCGGGGCACGAAGCACCGGGTGAATTTTGCAAACGAGGTAGGTGAAACTTGACGTTGGCCTGCGGTCAGTCATGCATCAACCTATACTTTATATCCTTAATTAATTATGTATATATATATATATTATATTATATATTATATATTATATACTATATATTATATATTGTATACTATATATTATATATTATATACTATATATTATATACTATATATTATATATTGTATATTATATATTATATATTATATATTATATACTATATATTATATATTATATATTATATATTATATATTATATGATATAAGTTACATATGCATATGATATATGCATATATATATATATATGCATATATATATGTATATATATATATTATTATTCTACATGATATATGATATGATATGAATAATATGATATAAATTATATAATATTATTATATTCTTTTGTTGGGGATCCAAAGGCAGGCACAGAATACCAGTGTTTACAATCGACTGTTTACACAGCAAAGTTCCAAGCTCGCGAGGCCAAGCTTTATGCCGTTGGCACTCATGGCTACTTCTCCAAGGACTGGATGAACAGCCCTTGATATATCACCGGATGGGCAAGATGTCAGGACGCGTCTGAAAAGGTGGCCAAGATGATTGCAGAACTTGGCCTTGAGGCGTCCGTGCAGCCTCAAACACACTGAGTTTGCTGCATCATAATCCATTTTTGCTGGGTGTATGACCACTCGCAGAATTACAGAGGCTACACATGGTGCAAAACAGTTGACATGGGCATGCAGCGTGGTGATTTGTGGTGACTGTTTGTCAAGTTACTTCTCTTAGCAGCCCCTGACTTTTATGAAATGCCTTGCTTTGCCAGTGGATCGCAGTGACCAACTGCATATCTCAACGAATGCCTGTTCCTTAGTGCCTGTTTTGGACAGTAGGCTTTTTCTTATGAACAGCTTGTGTTTCACTCTTGGGTTGCACATTCAAAAGCGAGCTGCTTTGGGTGTCGAAGTTGGAAGGCTAACGTAATATGACTCCGATAGCTTTTTGTAGCAGCGAATCTCTATGAACGGACTTTGCGTTTGAAATACTCACCACATCTTCTTTTCTAGGTTTTGGTATGTTTTGGTACTAATCAAAATATGCCCTGGTTGGGCACCCCAAATTGACCCATGCTGTTCTTTTTGTTTTTTGGGCATTTATCCATGTCTGAATGGATTTGAAAACCTCAATGACCAGTTTCCTCCCGGCTTTGTTTCTGCATGATAGTCAGGCTCGTGAACTGAACGTATTACAGCTGACTCGCTTTTTGTTGTGCCAAGCGACCAAACTGTATTCACCTGGGTATGGGTCAATACCTATAGATACATTTTTAGTGGGATGAACATCCATTTACCAGCTATTTTGGGGTTCACTAGGTACCAGGGTTTTGACCCATCCCCAAATTGTTGTGGAACAGACTGACAGCATCTGACTGCATCTGACAGCATCTGACAGCCACCAAGGCCATTGCAAAAGTTCGAAAAACTTGGCATTGGAGACAGGCACAAAGCTGCGCAAGACTGGCTGGAGAGTTGGCCTGGCCACCAGAATCACCAGAGACATGCCCGGCAAAAAACAGGAGGAATTACCTGTAATTATAGATATGACTGGGGGTGCTGGTGGTTTCGTTCACCGTCCTTATTAAATATTAGTAAACATATATAAACATCATAAATGGCGATGATATGATGACCCTGGCAGGCTGAAGGTGGTGGACATCTCGCGTCTCGTTTGGAGCCTCAACGATCGCTTTGGAAAAGGTCCCAACATGTTCCGATGTTGAAGGGACGATCTGTGGAATTCTGTGGATATAAACAGCTCGTATTTGCTCTTAGCCACTCCTTAAGGTAGCCAAGAGCACTTAAGAACTTAAGAGTGGTTAAGAAGAGAGGGGTCACATATGGTCACATCCTGATTTTGTCGGTATTTACAGTGTTTCGTGCACTCAGATGGAGTGAGCAATCCACAGGTTTGACAATGAATGATTTTGGCTTCTGTACGCAGAGGCCCTTAAAATTAGAGGGGTCACACCCAACAGGGTCTGACCAGCACTCTATGAAAATTATCCAAAAACTATCCAAACAGATCCAGACATCATAAAACTAATCCAACTGGTTTTGCTTCGAGATTCCTCGATATCACTGTGCTTTTCGCAGAGCACTTGATTTTCGCTAATCGAATTTTGCGATCTTCAAGGTGGCAGGTGCCATCATTCGGATTCACCTTGGGGCCAGTGTCAACTTGCCGAAGTTTCGACAACTTGGGTCTGCCTGGCGTTTTGAGTCCGGAGTTACCCTCATGCGTAGAAGGGATGAAAGATGCGGAAGAGTTTCCGACTCCGGACAATTTCAAGAGCGGACATGTGAACAACTCAATTCTACAGTATTCATCAATCAATATTCATCCAATATTCATCCAATATTCATCCAATATTCATCCACTATTACCCTCTGGTAAACTAACATCATGGTGGAAAATCACCCTAATTTTAATGGGTAAATCAACATAAATCAACTATTTCTATGACCATTTTCAATAGCGAACTGTGCCAGGCCCCTGAATCCAGATCCTTTGCTGGCAGAAGCAGCCTTTGTGCCACAGCCCAGCCGAGCCTGTCATAACCGATGTCAGAATATGTCAGAATCCTGAAATGACATGAAATGACTTCATTATGTTTGATGATATTTGATGATTTTTTGATGATATTTGATGATATTTGATGATTTTTTGATGATATTTGATGATATTTGATGATATTTGATGATATTTGATGATATTTGATGATATTTGATGATATTTGATGATATTTGATGATATTTGATGATATTTGATGATATTTGATGATATTT
>Ga0126342_10009706_pt1 | contig 17244 bp, 8 predicted proteins | sample Cyp1metagenome_FD_92528 | JGI IMG/M metagenome (GOLD analysis project Ga0126342, IMG submission 92528) | Coral microbial communities from Lord Howe Island, Old Settlement Bay, Australia - Cyphastrea 1 metagenome | ecosystem: Host-associated > Invertebrates > Cnidaria > Coral ... | reverse complement strand
CCGGATTAATAAACCATGGTTTACTAATTAGGGGGGTACTCCTCCAATAGTCATAATCTAATACTTAAATGGTACCCTCCCAATTAAACAGCCTAGGGGTTTATTAATCCAGGGTTGACATTATTAGCAAAACATCGAAGTATCAAACTAGCCATCCAAGGAGGATCCAGTACATATCACCGAACATTAATCCGTCCATTCGTACTACTGTACTCGCTGAATTCCACTTGTTTTCCAATGTCGACTTATTAAATCCCCGCAAAACAAAAAAACATTCATCTTTCAATTCCTTGCGAACACAAATATCTATCACCTTAGCAAAAAAAAATAACTGACCCTCCGGTTATTTAACAGTTTGACTATCGAACTCGCCTCCTGCACCTCTTTCCGACTCTTTGGGCTGGCCTTGGGGCCATGGCTTCTTTGTTATCTGGTGAGTAATTGGGGTATAACTGGGATTAACCGGCTTGAATCCGAGCTTATATCCGAATTTCCTGATTGAACTTGCATGTCTTGTCTTTGATGCTTGATCTTCAGCCAAACAATAACACAATGACACATTTCATTTCAAGAACCAACTGCTTTTTCTTAATGGTGTATCTCAACATATATGTATACTACATATATATATATACACTCTATATGCACACACACTGTAATTATGTGTCTATACCTGCAAATATATTTATATATAATTGTATAATATCATGTATATACATATAAAGATAGGTGTATGTATAATTATGTACAAAGAAACACTGCACGCTAGGAATATGAGGACAACAAGCAGCGTCTCCATATTTACAACCGTTGGAGAATCCTCGGTGGCTTTGATGATTTTGATCCAAGACCAAGTGTGCTGGGAACATCTGGGAACACTGGGAACCTGCATTGATGTCTTTCTCGGAAACATAAAACACAGCCGCAAACATGCAAGGTGGGGCCCCCTGGCTAAGTTGAGCAACTTGATTAGGGGTCATGGAGGATACAACTACCGAGGTGATCCTCTGGTTATGGCTGACATAGCCAGCTTTTGGCCAAAGGGGCTAGTTCGATGAGAAAAACATGAAGATTTCATGTGGGTAAAACAATGCCATGTTTACCATCCCCCAGGAAAATCACCATTTTTATAGGTGGTATAAACTTACCATTCCCAGTCCTGGCTGGTTTATTATTACTATTTTACCCACATTAATAGGATTTTCCATGAAATAAGCCATCCATATTCCACTTTAATAGGATGTTCCATTCGATATCATTAGACCATCCAGTTGACAATAACTGGTTGGTGGTTTTAACATGTTTTAACCATCTTGAAAACTATTAGTCAATGGGAAGGATTATCCCATATGTATATATATATATACATATTATGGAAAATAAAAAATGTTTGAAACCACCAACCAGATAACTATGGTGATTGTCAACTTCGCAAAGCGCTCGCCATAACCAGCGCATTAAACACCACCGGGAAGATCACCCTCTGAGCCCAAAAACTGACAAGGGCGAGTCCAATGTCCTGGTGCCGGGAAAGCCTGGTGATATGGTGTATACCAACTATGTCATGGGCGTCTCATGTTTTTCTTTTAGAGGAAATGGTGAAACAAACATATATATATAATATATAATATATAATATAATATAATATAATATAATATATATAAGCATATAATTCGCATCTAAGTTGGGAAGTTATTTTCCACTTGTATGGTATATACATTTTATCAGATTTTTCTGTGCGTTTGGGCGAAAAAACAGGGATCCAGCCCAACATGACAAGGAGGACCATCCCCTAGATGATCCAAAAAAAAGCCTCGGTCACATGACGCAACTTACCCTCTGGTAAACCAACGTAACTATGGAAAATCACCATTTCTAATGGGTAAATCCACTATAAATGGCAAATGTAAGCAAGAATTGTTAAGCATAATAATTGGGTATTAACTAGCTAGATCATGGATATTGATATGATAATTACTCATAATTACCCGGGATAATTACTCATAAGTACTCGGGATATGGTCATAGATCATGGATATTGATATGATGAAAACACTATATTACCCTTTGATGAAAACACTATATTACCCTTTGGTAAACTAGCATAGCTATTGAAAATGGCCCCCGTGACATATATTCAGTGAACAGTGAACATCCCAATCTGGATACATCAAAATCATTGACCATCCTGAAGAAAAGCGAGCCCGTGCCCAGCATCCGCAGAACACGACCAAGCTGACGATCATCACTTGGTTAACATAGGGCGTGCGGAAGATATGACTAGAGTAACTACCGTTCATCAGGTTTAGTCTACAAATATGTGTATAAACATATTGCATGTATATATGTATATATGTGATGATAATAATATAAATAACAATAATATTATAGTTAAGATCAATAGTTAATAATATCTTATAACAATAATTCCTATTATGATATAATAAGATCAATAGGAATAACAACAGTTAATCTACAAAGCACCAAACATGGCCGGGGATACCCCGCTCCTCGGCCTCTCTGCCGCGCCCTTGGGGCTTCCATTCGGAGGCTCCGAAAGCACGGGGGTGGCCCTGGTGCGATCGAAGAACAACGGTATAAGCCATGGACCATCACTACCTATAGTTCTATAAGTATTCTATATATATATATATAACATTTTCTACTATTAGTGCTATAGTGATTATGATGATTATTATTGCTATTAGTGTTAGTTATGCTATTTCTTTGAGGAAACAAATATAGTTTTATAAGTTTCATTGACTATAGTTATATTACAAGTATCATAAACCACATAGTTATTATATGTTTTTTATAGTTATATCAACTCCAACTTAGCTTCATTGGCCCACTTTGTGGAGATCTCCAAGGAGAACGATGGCTGGTTGAACCATTGAAGCTGCAAAAAATGATGGATTTTTACCAAGAAATCATGATTTGACAAAGACTTAAATTGCAGTCTAAGCTAGAACGTGTGTCATTGAAACATATTTAAACCACAAACATGGTAGTTTAACCTGCCAAAATGGTGATCGAAGAAGCACAAATGATGCTTTAAGCTATCAAAGTGGTGGTTTAGCCACCGAAAAGCATTGGTGACACCCACAAAACTCTGAAAACAAAAACACATGGTGATAATCATGTCACCAGCCTACATGGACATATGAAACAAGAAACAACTGGTTGAATGCCAATTCCATCATCACAAGAAAGGCCGGCAGTCCGGCAGGGTGTAGAATTGAAAGGTGGTGCACGCCAGAGTGATGGCACGAGTGACACTGATGATAATCAGAAGTAGAAATTCAACAACCACCTGCAGCATCCAAATCCGTGCAATTTTAACGAGTTTCCGCTTTTCAGGTTTCTTAGGTCACTTCAACGTTTTGAAGAATTTTTCAGCGACCGGCTTCCACCTAGAACTGAGCCATTGGAAAGATTTTACTGTTACTTAATCGGAATCATGGACATAAAGGGTTAGCCGGTTAGCCATTCATGGTCAAACAACCTATGGGGAGTTCGCCGCCCAAAATCCCTCAGTTTTTGACTGGTTTGTGGCGAATTCGTGCAGCTTTGTGGCAGGTAAAGTCAGGTGTTGTTTTTTTTCTGATTTACGGTCTCCAACTTATAGGCCAAAGGTGCAAGGTCGTCTGGGAGGGAAACAAGATGCGCACAAGGATTGCGCCGAGGTAAGCTTGTGACATTAGGGTCCGGAAGTAAAGTACGCAATTTTTGTCAAAATCATGACCTTGAAAAGGGGTATGAGCGTAAGGGAAAACAATTGCTGCATTGCATTTTCACACATTTTCCAGGAGACTTGGTGAACTTAGGCGTTTTGGTTAATTTCTAGGGAAATTCCACAACATATCAGTTATACACTGAAAAAATCTAGGAGTTGGATGGTGGCATGACTATATCAACTCATAAGAATGCAACCAAAATATGTTATATTAGACTTAGGTAGTTGACGCTAGTTGCCGCATTTTGTCGATTCATCGTGATCAAATCACAGTGTCATCCTGCAATGCGGCATATTGGAGGTCGTTACTTGCATGACTCTGAAAATGCACCTTCTCTAACGGTTAGGCCAAAATGTTTCCCAGGAAATTCACAGATCTTTGTTAGTTACCATCTGGTTATTTAACATAGCCATAGAAAATCACCATTTGTAATAGGTAAACCATCTATAAATGGACCATTTTCCATGGCTATGTTAAATAACCAGATGGTAAATCCCCATGTTTCAAACAGCCTTTCTCAGTGAAAAAATACCCTTAGTGAATTCCCATATTCCCATGGTTTCTCAGTTAACCCATGACATCACCATCGTTTTAGGGTTCGATCCCATGAAATCACCGTATCTGAGGCTGCCGCGAGATGAGATGTCTGTATGGACTCTTTCCAACAGGCATTTCAGCCTACAGCATGAGGTTCCATCTAAGTACCCTTGGGTGACATCAAACATGATACTCCAACTCTAGTGGACCATGTATACCCTCTGGTAAATAACGCAGTTTTACATGGTTACATGGATCAACATTGCGATTTAACCAACAAAAAAGTGACTAATCCAACAAACATGTTTGGATACGGATAATAGGCAAAATTACCATATTGTCCACATAAATCCAGATCAATGGGGATATCATGAGATATTAAGTAGCAGGGAAATCCCCGCAATGGAGGTCTTTAGCTGGGATAATCATCGGACTAAATCAGGATGTTCCAGTCATCTTTGATGACGCTGGAGGGTGGTCGATATCAAGGGGATTCAACCAAGTCCCAGTGTTCATATCAGCCCTCAGTAATTTACGTTTGCGCTTACTAGGGGGGGGTCTCTTTTTTTGGGGATTGGTGGAATCCCCATGATCATGTAAAGAAGTGAGGCATCATCCAATATATGACTGGACTATGGCTGTTGTGGGCAATTCCGATCCATGCTCAACCCCACACCATTATGATTGGGATCTTTACTCATGTCTAATACAGAATTGAGATCTCGCCAAGCATGGATTCAATTCAGAAACCAATGGCAAGCCTAAGTGATCTTATTGCTGGTCCCAACCCCTGCAACAACACACACACACACGCACACACATTGTATCTCCGTTGTATGTATCCCCATTATATCCCTTGTATCTCCCCACTATGTCAAACCACTTATATCCCCATGATATATCCCGATGACAATTCATCGAAACAAAAACAATCATCTGATTTTCGCGAGTTTCCAAAAATCGAGAGACCCAGTTCTCATCTATTATTTTTGTTAGGGATTTTCCATGAACTAAAACCACTGAACCATAGGATTTTCCATGAATCTCATCCATTTTAGTAGGATTTTCCATGAACTAAATCACTGAACCATAGGATTTTCCATGAATCTCATCCATTTTAGTAAGATTTTCCATGAACTAAATCAGTGAACCATAGGATTTTCCATGAATCTCATCCATTTTAGTAGGATTTTCCCTGAATTGAACCATCCATCCATAGGGATCTCCCTATGGCATATGGAAACCAACGGAAACAACGCCGCCGCCGTGCCGCACCTGCGCGGATCCGTTGGCACCCTCCGTGACGCTACGCGCGTGGTGCACGGGATCCGGGAGATCCGTGGTCCTGGGGATCATCTCAGAGGTCAAGAGGAAAATGTGGAAAATGGCCATAGAAATAGTTGATTTTCCCATTAAAAATGGTGATTTTCCATTGTTATGTGGCTGTTTACCAGAGGTTTATAACTCCAATAACCATCGTTTATGGTACTTAATGATGCAGTAGTTATGATTAATGGATTAGCTAATGTACTACAATATTAGTATAATTAGCTGATTAATGGACAAAATAATGTAGTTATGATTAATGGTTTATAGCGTTCAGTTGGTGAACATAACTCCAATAACTATCGTTTATGGTACTTAATGATGCATGATTAATGGTTAATGATTAATGGTTAATGGTTAATGATTAGCTCATAACTATAGTTAATGGTTCCAATCATTACAATGTGATCACCACTTATCACCAGTTATCAATTTTTGTGGGATTTATCTTTTGTGGGATTTCTCCAATTTTGCGGACAATGGTTGGGTCAAAACCCTCACCCTTTCACCCTTTCATCGGAAGCAATCGCTCAGAAGGCGGAGTCGATTGCTCGCCCCAAGAAACGTATCTAGGTTACCATGTACCCTTTTGGTACGTCTGCCATGTCACGTGAGATCTGTCTCACTGGCTGGCATCGCACCTCTCTTCGATAGAAGTTGTCGACCGCAGTAAGTCTTTGTTCAGTGATCGCCACACGTAGGCATCCACTCCAGAAAGCCAGCACTGTGCTGGCTGGCCGACGCTGGTCAGTTTGAAGTGGGTGTTTGATCCCTTTCGCCAGGTTTTGCAGGAACCTTCCGAACATCTGCACTTGTCTGGGATAATCGTACATGACGTCGATCCCTCTTGCCGTCCATTTGTTTCCATGGGTGTAGGGGCCTATACGGCCGGTCTGCTGCTGATAGTCAACCAAAAGTTGATGGTACGAAACCCATGCTGTTCCTCCAGCGTCGTCTCGTAGAGAGCGTGCCCATTGAAGGATGTGATGGGTTTCCTCCACCTGCAAGTGTTTAGGGAAGTCTGTCACCTCCGCCATTGTTAGAGCCAAAATTCCTGTATCAACACCTGCGGCTGTTTCAACATGTACACCCTTTGGGATTGTGACCTTGTTGTTCACCGTCGCAGCTTGCGCACGAAGACCTATTTGAACAAATAGTTGGTGGAGGGCGTTCCCTTGCTTGAGTGTGGTATGTTGGTGAGACCTTACCTTTTCCAAACATTGCCAGAAATCAGAGCTGAGCCTCTGACGTGCCTCTGCTGCAAAAACATCGGCTGCAATGTTACCTTGGACGGCCCACGCATCCAACACTGTGTCCTGGTCAAGTGGCCGTGCATGAGCTTGGACTTTATAAGCTGCTTGGAGAAACGGCTTGGCATGACGAAACTGTTCAAACAACTGAAACCACAAATCATCGTCTTGTTTCTTTTCCCAGTTGGTTGAAAACCCTTGGATCCAATGATGTATGGTATCTTGGACATTTTCGTTGTCAAACCAAAGCCGTGTGGGCTTGTGCTGGTCTGTGCTGTATTTCAAAGCTGCTACTGCCGCTAGAATTTCTGCACGCAGGCTGGTTTGTCTCCAACCCGGAACTAGGCCACATGCAACTCGGCGGAATTCATTACCATCCCAACAAACTACGGCCCAACTAGCTACCCTGGTATCAGTTTCTGTTGGATGCACACAGCTTCCATCAAGGAACAAATCAAGGTAGGGGAGCCTCTGTCCATCGGCGACAAATGAAAACTCTGCAGTGGTGTCAGGGAAGTGCATATAGAACTTTCTCAGTGTGTCAAGGTCTGGTGACTTAGGCAACCAACCATGGCATGCTGTGCTAGCGCTTAGCTGGTTATGGTCAGGCAAGTTAGGGAGTTGGTCTCTCAGGTCCTGAAAGAAACTACATTCCCATGTTCTGTGGTGAATGCTATCTTTGTGATTACAAAAACGGCAAGCATCTGTATCTACTACTCCTGCATGGCAAAGTGCGTCGTTAGTGTACTGTGTGCCATTCATGGCACATCGCATGAGACCTTGCTGGTCATCTGGGATGGTGGCCATGGCTTTAAGGGTCAGGCGTACATCTGTGTGTGCAAGGCCTTTCATCGTGGAACGCATGGCTTCCACAGTGTTCAAAACCCTCTGCTGCCACGCAAGGATGATTCTTTGTTTCAGTTCAGCTTTTGGGGCGTGCTTGATTCTGATGTGAACTCCGTTCTCATCAAGACACACGTCGCCATGACTCCAGCTCCAGGCAAGTTTGTGTATGGCTGCAAGGAAACTTGTACAAGGTCCTTGGGATGTATTGCCACCTTCTGTCAGGTGCTGGAAAGCGAACTGTGCGAGATCAAGATCTGCATGGTTTCGGAATGCCATTACTGTGGAAATTACACTAAACAGCTCTGGGTCTGCCATGGGGTTACAGATACATGCCAATTGTAGGTCTGGGTTGGCTCCAGTTTGGTTACAATGCAATGCTCTGGCGCATTGCGATCGCAGTTTTTGGAAGTGGTTTGATCCCAAGGTGATAGTGCTAATGCCGTAGAAAATGTTTGGCCATGCTGACACGTACAGAGCCCTTACTTTCTGCTTCATTGGGGCAAGTGACCGGGCCAGTCTGAACCAAAACGGATTGAAGTCTTTGATTTTGTCTTGAACAGTCATGTTGGTTTTCAGCTTGGAATAGCACATGTGCCCCCCCAAATCTCTGGCGAAAAGCTTTTTATGGAATTGACTGTCCATGATGGTTTTGCGTCCGGCTGGGGATGTACTCCAGGCATATGTTTTACATGGATCAATGCTCAAATCCATAAGGTCACAAAACTCCCCCAGTGCTTCAAGGGCTGAGATGGCTGATTCGGCTGAGTCGGTGGTGGCTTCAATGTTATCAACAAATGACCACAGTCGGACTGATGGGTATCGATAAAACATCCAAAGTTCAACGGTGATGTTGGCAACCACCATGCTCACAACTGAAAGTGCGCACCCTTCCGGATACCCTCTGTTGCTAGGCAGTGGCCTACCTACGGCTCCTCGGACTTGAAATCTACGTGTCATCTGCTTTAGGGCTTGTTGCCATGGTCTCATGACTCGGTCCGGTATGCCCAGGTGTTTGGCTATCTCTGACAAGGGATGTCTAGGAAGGGCATTAAAGCACTTGACAATATCTACTACTCCCCCGGCCTGTTCAGCTGGGATGCAGTATGAATGTTCAATCAGGAGTTGGATGTGGTACCAAATCTTCTGGGGGCATCTGCCAGGGATGTTTCCCATAAGTGTGGTTGGCACCAGGTTCATGAGGTATCTAAGGCATTGGCGGGCTCTGATGGAGCTCCAAGCTCTGTACACCATGGGAAAAATGCAAATTGGCCTGTACTGGCCCACCGTCTGGGCAGTGGGGGTTTTGGCTAAGGCGGCAACCAAGCCCGTCACTGATTGTGTTGGCCAAGGAGCTCCTACTTCTATGCACTCAAGCATGGAGACCAGGTCTGCTTTGGCAACTGGTGGCATACGCAGGATGTCTTGTTTGGAGACTCCGTCCGGTCCAACGGCTGCAAATTTGCGTTTGGATGCTACAACCTTAGTAAGCATTTCCACTGTGATGGGAGGAAACTCTACTGTTCTTGGTGGCATGACATGCTTCATGAAGTTAACAATTGTACCCCATTGGGATGGATCTTCATGTTCAGGCTTGTACCATCTAGGGGCCCATTCTGCTTCGAAGGCTTGGAGGATTGTGTTCACATCGGCTTCGACTTTCTGGATGGTGAGGCCTGCCATGCATGCCTCTGCACTTGCTGCTGGTAGCTGGATGTGGTGCGGGTCTACGATGGTAATGGCAGTGGGAATGCCATTGATGGCTACACTGTGCATATTCTGGGGCATCGGCGTGGCAAGTTCAAGTTCAACCTGATCTTCATCTTTGTTGTTCGCATCAAGGACTTGGATGCGATCGGAAACTACTATGGTCTGAACCGGCTCGGCTCTTTCACGCTGGAGGTCTCGGTAGATTTGCAATGGGTCTTTGGCTCTCCTTTGTGCAGCATGGATGTATTTGGCTTTGGAAAGGCTGGCTTCCAATGCTTTGTACTGTGCACCAAATTCAGTGTATACCGCATTGGCAACTTCAAACTGCGGTGGGGTGCGAGGCAAGTACACAGGTGAATCTATGAATGCTTTCGGGAGCTTTGCCCACCATGTGCAAAAATGGCCATCGAAACCAACAGCCTGCAGGATTTTCCGCCAAAGGCATGCTTTGTGTTCCATGACGCCGTTGGTGCACTGTGATCCAGCGCATCTCGTGTAGTGCTGCAGGCGTCTGATCTGCTTGGTCCATCGGCTGTATTGCAAAGAGCTGGTGGCCAGGAGGCTTTGTACATCCCCTCTACGGTTGGGCTTGATGGGTGCTATCTGCTCTTGTGTCCATTTCACTTCCGTGGTGGTGCCCCTGCCAAGCTGGTTGCTGGTAAGGGGCGGCTGATTGTTGGCTTGGTTCCAGGCACTCGCATACTGTTCAACATTTCCCCAAATTTCCCGATACCATGCATTGGTGTCTGTGTCAGGGTTGGCATGTTTGTCCCAAATGATGTCGTGATTCGGTTTTTCGGGCCATGATATCTGTGTTGGCTTTCGCCACATTGGAATCATGGGAGGCCTGTCAAGATCATCCAGGTGGACTTGAATGATTGCATGGTCGGTGAACATCGACCAGTCAAGCTGTACATCTTTGACATAGGGCAATATCTCTGGCGACAGGTAAACATAGTCTTTGACTGTGGTCTTTCGGCAGGTGGCCAACGGTGTTTGCGACCATCTCCATTGGGCGAAAACCTGTGCTTCCATCCACCCTTTTGCCTCCCATTGGTCAGCTTGCGGGATGTTATGACGTTCTTGGTTCCAGTCCCCTGTTACTACTCGCAGGCCATGTGCTCCATCCACTACACGGCTGGAAAGGCCATCCAGAAGAGAACATGTCTGTTGCTGGGTGTCGAGACAATGGGATCTTTCGCTGAAGCCATATACAGTGCCTACTGTGATCCATCTTTTTTGCATGAAAACTGCTGAAACATGGCATCGACCTGATTGGTATTGCTCTGGCGTCCAGTGATGTTCCACTGGTCTGCATGGATATGGGGTTAGGACTCCTGTCCCTGTGTGGCGTCCCCCAATGGTTCTTACTGAGTCATTCTTTGGTGGAGCAGGGTGACCATGGTAAAGTCGATACCCCGTTTTGCACCAGGCAAGTTCTTGTTTGAATCTACGGATGCCCTGGCTGGTTAGATGAGACTCTTGGAAAGTATACAAGCCTGAAGGCAATGTCGCTATCTCGGAGGCTTTCCCCATGAGGCCCGTAGGATTCATGTTGCCAATCACTGGCCCTGGTGTTGTGGCCTCTCCCGGCCGGAACGATGTGGCAAAGAAAATGATCAACATGACCAAAATTTTGAACTTTGTGGTCACCGGTTGTGACACTCGGTTGCATGCGGATGTCCTGACCCTAGGCTGCGGTTGCAGCCAGCTGTGCATTTTGGCCAGGCCATAATTAACTGTGGACCCTAGTCACTCAAAACGCGACCGCTTGCAGAGCAGCTGCTCTATGCGGTCCATTTGTTCTGACATCCTCTCATCGATTTTGTCCCCGAGGACTTTGCTTTGGTGGTCAATCTGGGATTGGAGCATGTTCACCTTGCTGTCCATGCCTGCCTGCATATGTTGGACCTGATGAAACTTGTTCTCAAGTTCTGTGATTCTTGACTCGATGTTGGATGGTTCCATTGATGTATCCCCCTCTGAGCTCTTGGCAATCGACTGGAGCTTCTTCTCCAGGTTGGCTTCCCAGGCAGCAAGTTGGGCCTGGGTCACTGGTTGGCTTGGCTGATTGGCTGATGGCTGCCTGGTGGCCTGTGTGTTCGGGGGTCCATCTTTGCGCCACGGGTCATAGTTTGCCCAAGGGTCTGGGCCTTGCAGATGTTCCATGGTCTTCTTCGAGGCCACGATTGAGTATGGCATTTGCGTCGGTGTCGGCTTTGTGTCCTGGATTTTGGACACCAAGACATCTCCATGCTGCAGTGAGTAGACCCAATGTCCAGGATCTTCTGTTGCTTGGATATGCCAGGTGACTCCTGATCCATCTTGGGCCCGGCCTTTTGGCTGCAGGGGTTTTGCTTCCCATTGCCATGCCTTCAGCAACTTGTGCAAAGCTACCTTGGTGGTAGAGTAAGGCAATGGTCCAACTGCGTAGAGCATCTTGGATTGGCCCATCAACAGCGGTGTGTTGGGTCTGTGCTTGTCATGGATCTGCTGTGCGTTCATGACATCACTGCGGAGACCGAAACGTTCTCCATGGCGTGCCAGTGTTGTCGCCTGGGGCGACGTTTGTTGAGCATACTTGGCATCCTGAAAGGTCATGTTGCTGAGCCATGTCACATGATAGCTATCGTTGGGATATCTTCCGCAGGGTGATCTCGGTTCCCAATAGATTCCGCTTTGGCCACTCTTGGTCAGGAGCAACTCACTTTTGTCGGCAATCATTCTGAATGAGAAGACAAAAATATCCGCACTGGCTGGCCGGACCTTTTCAAATTTCTTGGAAACCCACTGCCGATCCCATACGTCTATGACTGGGGAAACATTGTCAACAGCTTCCAGTAATGGTTCAGTCGAGAAGACATGTTTGACTGGGTGTTGTTGGATTTGGTCCCATAGTTTCCCAGCCTGATCCTTGAAGATTAGGCATCTCATTGCTTCGGTTGCTTGCTCTTCGATGGCCAGTTTCACTGCTGGCTCATGGCGTATCACTGGTTGTGATCCCAGCTGGTACATGTAGCCTGAAGCAATCAGTGGTTCCTGAGTTGAGACACACATGGCTGGGAACCGCACTGGCTCGGTCTGGAGCTGGTCGGTGTTGTCCTTGGTGGCGAGGACGATCACAGCAAGTCCATGTTGGGTGACCGGTGTGGGTAGTCTCAGTGTTGCTTGACAATCAGCTTGGTCAACCAGCAAGACTCCCATTGCATTCGGACCTACGTCTCCTACTTGCAAAGGGCCAAGGACAGTGTTGTCCTGTTGTTTGAATACTCCATGTGGCACCATGAGTTCCGCAGCTTGCACTGTGATCGACTCCTTGGAATCTTTGCGTCTGGAGGGTTGTTTTTTCCCATACTTTCGGTGATTGGCACGGTTCGCAATCTGGGCGTTGAGTTCATCTGGCATGATGAGTTTGAATTGAGGCTTGACCCCGTTGGCTGCAGCTTTAAGGTCTTGCCATGGCCGTGGTGATGACAAGATGTTTCGGATGCTAATGGCAGGAATTGCATTGGCAATCGCTTTGGCTCGATCACCTGATCTTTCTGGCCATACCCCATGTTGGTTGAGGAGGTCGGTGAGCTGTTGCATTTCTTGGGCATCTAGCTTGCTGCCTCCGATGTCTAGGTGATTCACCACCTCATGTCCTGTGCCTCGCTTGCAAAGTTCTCTGACAAACAGGTGTCGCCACTGTGCCGCCCTGGTGGCTGTCATGGCTTCAACTTGAAAATCATTCAGCACGGCAATCAACCAGGCAATGGACTGAAACCCGCAGTCTCCTGGGAATTCGGTGGGCAGGAGACGTTGGCTGACTTCCAGGGTTTTCCCCAGGCCTTTCGCTATGTTGCTCGCTGGTTGAATCAAACATGACCCTTCCGGTGTTGTAGAGAACTTGATGATGTTTCCCTGGTGTACAATGATGACTGGGATCCAATGGTAAGCAACTATATGGCAGCTGAACACCATGGCTTGTCAGTTGCATGAGCATGCATGCCGATCATGAGCCACTCCGCAGCTTTTCCACTGGCATCAGTTTCATTGGGGAAACAGTCAGGGGGAAATGGGTATGCTTGATCATCGTATTGAGTGGCTTCCAAGTAGTAGGCCATTTCATCTCTGGCTACCCATGCTTGCTGGCGTCACAGCGCCTCAAAGCGAGTGCTAGGCAGTCCTAGGCTGAGCTTCGGCGGTGTTGCTGAGTACTTGGTACTGAAGAACGGACATTTGAGGCTTTCTGGGAGGGATTCATGCAGTACCACATACTGTTCAGCATGCAACACTTGATCTAAAGGCAAGTGGGTACCTACAATGGATCTTGGTGCAATTGGCAATGTCATGGAGTTCAATGCGGCTTCAGCGACTGTGATCTTGCCTGGCGTGGCATCAGTGGCAACCTTGTATGGGATTGGATACCTGGCATCCGCATGAAGGACAAACACTTCCATGGTGGCACGTTCATTGTTGGCCAAGGCCTCACATTGTGCTTCTTCATCTGGTGAGTTCTGCTCGTCCACCGGATCATGGGGAAGGGTGGGGCCCCCACACCCTAAGCGTGGAAGGGGCATGGCATCGGGTGGAGTGGGGGAGAGGGCTAAGTCTTTGGATAAGTGCAGTTCAAGTTCTTCACAGTGGACATTTCGGTTTGCCTCATCATTCTCTGGCGGCAAGGCGCTTTGCTGTTCTGACACTTCTGGATGACTTTTGCCCATCTTGCTCGGAAAGTTGGCATGGTGTGCAGGACCCTCTTGGATGATCTGATGTTCTTGGGGGGGGCCTCCACACCCTAAGCGTGGAAGAGGCATGGCAACATGGTGGGGATGGGATTGGTTGGCATTCTCATTATCTCGGCTACCTCCAAGAGCTTGGGTGGTCTCATGCATTGGGGTACCTGCAAAGCTTCGTACTGCATCAACATGTGGACACTTCGGCCTGTCTGCTACTGGTGTTACATGTTCATGAAATGGGGCGGTCTTGCACTCTGCATGAACCTGGGCTTGGAGACCTGACTGCTGCATCATGAAACTAGGGACCGGCACGACTGGGACATCAGGAAGGCTGCTGGCAAACCCTGACGCGCTTGTTTTCTTGTTTGCAAAGGCCGGTACACCACTCCATCGAGTGGGGCTCATCGGATGCGGAGCTGCTGTTGTCGGTACACCACTCTGGTGAGTGGGGCATTGATCTTGTTTCGGGCGGTGAAATTCGCTGGCTCGGTCTGCAAGATGCTCAGGCTCGTTTCCACTATTTCCACTGCGGTCATGTTTCTGTGAGTTTCGAGATTGGATCAAATGGCTGAGTTCTGCAGAATCCTCAGTCGATGTGTCCCCTGCATGTTGTTTCGGCTTCTCGCATTGGGAGGGGCCTCCACACCCTAAGCGTGGAAGAGGCATGGCTTGCAAAGGGGTGGGGTGGGTTGTCACTGGCTGCACCTTAGTCCGGGCACCTCTTGGTGGGCATGATCCTGGTTCATGTGACACTGCATCGATATGAATGAAGCTAGCATGAACTTCTGTGCTCTTGGTTTCTGATTCCAACTGCATGCCATTGTTCTGCCATGATTGAGTTTGTTCATCACCTTCGAGATTGATTCCATTCATTTGGGTGGGGCCTCCACACCCTAAACGTGGAAGAGGCATGGCATGGGGGACATGGGTTGGTGTTTCAACAGGATTGGTAGAATCTTCATGTTGATCTGCATTGAGCAACACATGATTGTCAGCTGGGTCTTGTTTCGGTGGAATCATCTCAGCCTGGGCAAGACGTGTCTTTTTGGCACGCATGTTCTGAAAACCATGGACTCCACCGTCTTGATGTGCTGTCAAACTGTCTTCATGTTGTCCATTGGACATTTCACTTGCAGGTCGCTTGGTTCCTGCAGATGGATTGGGTGACGTCACTAGGGCACCTCCTTGGCTGGCAAACTTCGGTGAAGGCATCTCCGGTGGCGGTGGTGCATCTTCTCGGAGTTCTTTGGCCTCAGTGTTGGGGTGTGCTGTCATGGTCTGATCGACCTGATGTTGGTAGGATTCCGGTGTGAACTTGGGTGAACTTGTAGGCTTTGTGGCAAAAACTCTGGTTTGGACAAGTTTTCGGAAATGGACTGCATTTGGGTTACTCTGTGGCCCAAAGAAATCATCTCTGCTGTCAAGGACTCTTTCCATCCAACTGAGCAAATTGGTATGTGGATCAATGGTTTCTTCGATGCCTTGAAGGGTCTGGATGTGTCTCATGAGCAAGGAACCTACCCATGTCGACTGGATCGGTGATGCAAGCTGGCCGAGTGCACAAAGGGACAACTTGTGTTCATCTCCCCATGGCATGTTGGGTAACATTCCATTCATCAGTGCAAGTTCAGCTGGGTGTACATGGCGATAACATGGATATGTATTGGTGCCACATGTCATGAAACCTTTGAGACGTACTAAGATCCCATGAAGCCCCTTTTTTGCCAGCCTGTCATCATGAAATGCAAACTGTCGGCAGCCACATGGGCAATGGGCAAGTTGGCTTCCGCAGGAATGAAGACTGGTCTGCATTTGACCCTTCCACGGCAGTTCGTTCTTCTCAAAACCATGGGCTGCAAAACGGCCCAGCTCATACAAATCCAATGCAAGCTGCTGCAACTCTGATTCGGTGCACTCTCGAAATTGGTCTAGCAAGTCAGCTACGATTGGCATGGCTGTGGTGACTGGCATTGGAATCCATGGAACATGTCCTACTGCTGGGTGTGTCAGGATACACCACCATCTGCTTCTTTTGGCTGGCCAAAGTGTTTGGAGCTGGCATATTCCCTGGGATACTTTGTATCCAGTGATGATTGAGAACTGTTGCAAGTCCAAAAAAACCCAAACGGAGGACCCCTGGCAATGTCATGGACCGGCTGTCCAACCCTTGTTTCTGGTCGCCTAGTCTGGAGTAAGGCTGACATGCCACACCTCCGGCTAGTGTGCCAGCATTTGGGTCACAATTGCAAACCTGGGCAAGGAGTGAGTCTGTGCAAACATCTCCTAGTGCAGTGTCGGACGGATGCAAACGTTGGGCAAGCTTCAACATGGCTGGGCTGTTGTCGCACCTCAACAAAACTTCAAAGCCGCAGTGGTCTAAGCCTACCCCCAAAAACCCTGCACCTGAGCAAACTTCGACAACTCTTTTGACATCTGAAAGGCTGATGTATGGTCTCGGAATTGTTTGAGTGGTGTCCATGGCAAAGAGGGTAGCCTGGTTCCCTGTCATATGAACTTTGGCCCCTACGATCAAAACCACAGTGACATTCGGTGGAAGGGTTCCCATGAATCTGACAAAACGTCCCTTCAAAGCTGTTCTGATGCAATGCTTGGAATTGCCATCATCATAATAAGCAACCTCACCCAGCAGGGAAACAGTCATGTCATGTTCTAGAACCGGCTCCAGAAAATGGACATCCATGGCAAGTCAGCAGGGGGTGCCGAGATCAGTCGGAACAGGCACGCTTGCTGGAAAGCTCTCGGGCCTAAGTGCCTGGGTCAAAACCCTGGTATCCTTCTTTTCACAACCAACTAGCTGGCAACTATGGTCCTGGACATTCAACACGCCACCAAACAAATGTTAAATCATAGGTTTTGGTCTTCACTATATCATTCTATCCCCTTTTAATTGTATCCCTTGTCCCCATAAAGCCCATGATGTTTCCATAGTGTTGGTGATGCATCCACCATTTCATCCCCAAAATTCCGCCCAACAGGTGCAATGTGAGGCCCCCAAGATAGCTAAGTTGGTTTATAACTCCAATAACTATGGTTTATGGTACTTATAACTATAGTTACTGGGGCTTATAAACCAACTTATAACTGGGGGGCCTCACATTG
>Ga0126342_10009705_pt1 | contig 17246 bp, 14 predicted proteins | sample Cyp1metagenome_FD_92528 | JGI IMG/M metagenome (GOLD analysis project Ga0126342, IMG submission 92528) | Coral microbial communities from Lord Howe Island, Old Settlement Bay, Australia - Cyphastrea 1 metagenome | ecosystem: Host-associated > Invertebrates > Cnidaria > Coral ... | reverse complement strand
AGAATATAATATATATATATATATATAATATTATATTATATATATATTATATTTAATATATATATATATATATACACACATGAGCATACCATATTATGTAGGTCCTGTTTTCGGTAGTAACAGGTGTCTGTTCGTGTTTCCTTCATCGGAATCGCAAGATTTCCCAAGAGGACCATCGGTGTGTCCCCGGGGCGCCTTTTCGCGCCTGAGGTGCAGGTGGTGTTTGACCCGGAGAAGATCCTTGGCTCAGCCAATGGGTGCAGTTGAGGTTATACCCTCTGGTAAATGAACTTGTTGAACCTGAAAATAGCCTAGTTTTAATGGAAACTAATCTTCCAAACCCTATTTGCCAGGGTCTATGTTAATTTACCAGAGGGTAAATGCGTAATCAAAATTATACAAGGTGGTGCCCCATAGATAGCTAAGTTGGTGCAAAGAACTCCAATAACTATGGTTTCTGGTAGATATATCGAACTACTTACTATGGTTTATAAACCAACTTATAACTGGGGGGCACAACCTTGTAGGAGCCCCATATCCCAATGTATGGTGGTTAAAATCCTATAGTAGTTTTAAGTTTTACTTATTGATAACCTCAACTGCACCTTCCCAGCAATACTGGTTTTCTCCGGAAAACTAACATCAAATCTCCAAATCCATTGGGACATCATCAACTTTCGATTGCGTGGAAACTTTGAGAACTATATGGATGTGGGTCAAAATGGAAGACCTAGGGAACCACAGATGTTAGTCTAGTTCAGTATTAACCGTCCATAATTTTGGGGTACCTAATTTTGACCCATAGTCATATAGAACTATATGATGTGGGCACAAAGCCATACCGCGTCCTATGGGCAACGACCACGATGTTATTGGCCAATGGGAAAACCAATAGGCCTCTTTTAGTGCCAACTGGAGTTCTCGGGCCTCACGGGTGCCTGACAGCGCCTTTCGTGTATTACATCAAAGACATGCCCCAAAAGTGCTGGTGATGAATTCCAGGATTGAAATTCTACTGCTTGGATATATGCCATGTCAGGTTTGGGATCAATCTGTACCACTAGACCTTTTCTCTGGTGAATGAAAGGGTCCATGTTCAGCCATAAATGGAGGAATTATACACAGCTCGCTCAAAATATATCCAGAGTGGTTTTTGTTATCATCTTTTATCACTTGTTTTCTTAGGGTATCTGAGAATCTAAGGTTCGTCATCATGATGTTGATGACATTCTGATATGGATTAGGGTATCTAACATCATACCTAACATTTGCCATGGTGATATTCTGATCCTATTGACCATTACCCTCTGATCATCAAACGTGGCTGGCTGGAAAATCCCTTCTAAATGGAGGTTTCTCGCTGGGCCAAGGATCTATAAATGGTGATTTATTCGAGCAAGCCACGTTTGACTACCAGAAGGTATATCTCATTGTTGTCCCATTATTAACCATAGATTGGTGGTAAACCATAGTTATTTTGATGGCTGAAACTGTGAAAAGCCATGGTGGAGTGTGTCCCTGTTGGAAATCCCATTAGATATCCATCATTCCCATGATATTCCCAGCAGATTCCCAAAATATTCCCATAATATTCCTCTTGAATTCTCAATCTAGCTGATCTTCCCATTGAACATCCATTTGTTAGATGATATTCCCATAATGTTCCCGTAATATCCCTTATAGATGGTGAATTTTCCAGATTTTCCAGCCACGTTTGACACAACGGGTATCCCGAGGATCAGCTTGGTGGACATTCTCCGCTGGTTCTGGGAGGCACACGACCCGACCCAGGGCATGGGACAAGGCAACGACCGGGGGACACAGCCACTTGGCAGCGATTCGACTTTCAACGGCTGTGGTGTTTGTTGGTGCTTTGGAACCCTGGAATCAATACCTATTAATATAGCAGCTATTTAGGGGAAATGGGTATGACACCATACCCTATGGTATTCCAAAGTGGAATGGATTACCATATGAATATGGAATGGATGATGACTTTCCATATGGCTATGGATCAATACCTATGAAAATACCAGCTATTTAGGGGGAACATCCATAAATCTCAGCTATTTTGATGTGAACAGAAGGGGTACAAGGTTTTGACCCATCCCCATATACCCTCCGGTTATTTAGCGTAGCCATGGAAAATGGCCCATTTGTAGTTGGTTTACCTATTAAAAATGGTGATGTTCCATGGCTATATGAAATAACCAAATGGTATTGGGAAGAATAATCCTAACTGACGAACTCCATCATTTTTCAGAGGGGTAGGTATACCACCAACCAGGATTGTGTTGTAAAGTTGTGAGCCCCATATATATGCGAACCATGGTGTTGGTATATGCACACCTACATGACTGGGTGATTTTGTTCGTGTAAATGCTGGTGTGCATATTCCAGCACCATGGAGCATTTGGGTACTAGATCAATAGGAGGTGATATTTCAGTGGTGTCATTTTAGTGATGTGTTCAAATATTGTTGCGTGATGTACTTACTTTTTACCAGTGGAGGTTATGATAGCCATAGTGATGCAACTGTTTAAAGACGTTATGCTAGCCATAGGTCCTAGATGATCTCCGTGAGGATAGGCGTTTAGAATTTGCCAAGTTCAGGGTGCCCCAAGGGTGCCCCAAATTCGATTTCGCCCCGGTCATTACCCCAGCACGTGTGCATGAGATTCTTTGGGTGCCGCTAACCATGACTACTGGCTACTGCACAAACTTTAAGGATCATCTTTGAACGAACACAAACTATATCATGATCTGTCCATGAAATATTCAGCAAAATAGTTGGCTTGAATGATACCTTACTTTCTTCGTAAACCCACTATTCAGGATGTGGCAATGCCATGGTTTCACATCCCCATATTCTCCGTCGAAATTGGGGCGATTTCTCCCCCGCTTGTTGTTGGACACTGATGTTACTCATCAGTACTCATTATATCTGGATTCCCATGCTGGTGGGATGCCAAAAAAGGGGGCCCATGTTTATCCCTTCTTCGCCATGTTCCAAGGTACCGCAGTGGTCTCTATTTTTTCAACGACGAGCAGCGGCGCATCTTCGAAGCGAGTGCCTGGATCCCGCAAGATCTGAGATTTTTGTGGAGATCAGAGATCCCCAAGTCACCATGGGTTTCAATACTAAGTCATGGTCTAATTTTTGGATGTTTTGGGGGTACCCCCCATGACCATCCATGACCTATAGGAAACCTCCAAATTGGGTCGATTAAAGCAGCGAAAATGGGAATGTGGTTGGGGTTTTGACAAGTACACGTCAGACCTTTACCCGCCAAACATGGGGAGAAAACATCATTTGGTATCATTCAGGACATTGGAAGAGCAGGTTTTGCTGAGGAATTCGTGTTGATACAGAAAACAGGGACCAATCCTTAATCTTTCAGCCTCTGGTGATACAACCTGCAACTTATCCTGAGAATTCCTGAGAGCTGAGACCCAACTGGATCCCCAACTCGCCGTTTGTGACAGGTAAGGCGGCCTACGATAAAGCCCTGCAAGGCGTGAACCGTGGACGCGGCCCCATCACCACGGAGCGATTTTTCGGCCGTGGCCGGATCCATGAGAAAAGTGGAGAAATCTTTTTTCGGAAGTGAAAATGACTTGAAATTTGATTTATAACATATTCTATTTCAACATTATGTATACATGAATTTGATATACTGGATAATTGTTGAGATTGAAATCCAATTGGTTTGGGATTGAAAACTGAATAAATTTGATCCAGTCTTGGGCTCTGCATCTTAGGTTTTGGAATACACAACCCCCCTCAATTGATGTTCCATTTTGATGAGAAGATGATACAGACTTTGGTTTTAGGGGTAGTCGCTCTTTTCGGAGAAAGCCATTTGTGTCCTGATTGGGGGATCGATTTATAATGATTTATAGGTGCTGGAAACTACCAGAAAACCCACCTCAATGAACAAACATGACTGGTCGGAAAGCGCAAATCATCTTCGCCCCCAAAAACAAAGATCACTGATTTGAAAGGGAAAATCGTCTTTCCAGCCACAAAAATGGGTTATAACATGTTATAACTTATAACCCATCCATGCTGTGATACGTTGCCAAGCTGCCTGGCGACACTTTCCAGGAGATCGTGGCTGCAGCCGACTTCCCGGACAACCAGGTCTTCTACTACGCAGAGGTCGGTACATGGTCGGTACATGGTCGGTTAGATTTAGCCGGTGGTCAGCGAAATCTCAAAGTTGGTGCGTTGAGAACTCCAATTTCACGTTTGGGTTTCTGCATACATAATATATATATATATATATTGATGGGGATTATGATTATAAACCAACAAACATAACTAGGGGGGCACCACATTGTGTAGGCAAAAAGCCTGGCAGATGAGGTTCTTCAATGAGAAATCTTCACCAATATTTGATTGATGGTTGATTAGTTGTTACATGGGTTATGCTATGTGGTTGATTGGGGTTTATTATCACCTACGACGTGGAATCTGTACCAGCCAAGCAGTGTAAAAGAACGATGTTGCAGGTTTTGAACACTGATCAATGTCAAATGATGGCGGTTTCAGACAGACCTGACTCGAAATGATCTTTTTGTGGGGGAAATGATCCTCAAAGAAATTGCAGCTTTGGGAAATTGCCCAAGAATCTGCGAGGTTGCAACCGCTTGCTCCAATACGTGATGATTATTTAAGAGGGAAACAGCACCCTACAATGGGCCAACGTTTTAGGTCGGCGATTTCTCATGACATCACCAGAATCATTTCTCCTGATCGAACGTATGCAGGGTTCTATGTTGTGTTTTTTAAAGATGTGATATGCCCGGTATGCCCATCGAGGTGACAATCGTTTTTCAACATCCTTCAATTTGGATTGAACAAACATCGAAAACAGTACGGATGCGATACGGATATGTGGCAAAATTTGAGGCCAAATGTGGTCACGTGGACCACTTTTTTTTTGGGGGGGGGTGCATTTTCACCAAGAGCCCAAACTTTTTCTTGTGCCTGTGTGAAGGCTGTGAAGGCTGTGCATGTTCCATCCCCATCTTGAAAGGGTCACTGGCTGGCTGACCGTCTGGCAGATCAATACTCTTTGGTTTGACCCTTTGACCCATACTCTGGAAGAATCCCACATTGATAGATTCGAAGTTGCATCTGCTAGTTATGTTTTGTGCCATTGTGTTGGTTCGGAATGTACCTAGCCCACTATTCTTTTTTTTGTCAAGCCGCGTACATGTCCACACGGCTGTGTCATCATAGTGAAAAAGGCTATCACTTATATACATGTTGCTTGGTATTAAGTCAAAGTCTTGTATGCCCGATATCCCATGTTCAATTTTTGTGTTTTGCATTGCTTAGTTACTTCAAATTCCAATCTCTAATCATACTTGGAACACATAGCTATCGTCAAATCCACTTGTGGGTTCAATCCCTTACTGTTGCTTTTAGCCTTCAATGTTTGCCAATGGATTCCGTGTTTGTGCAGTTGAAATCCCACTGTTTGTTGCTTAAAGCCTGAAGCCTGGCTGTTGATTTGTTTCAATTCTTGATGGTTCACCATGCTTGATGGTGAAAGATTATTATTCAAACCCTTTCCAAATTGGTGAAATATGGTTGTATACTTATGGTTGCATACCCTTTGCTAATAAATTACGGCACTGGAACAAAAAAAGTTGTATATACTAGCTGATTTCATCTATGAAAACCTGCCATTCCATAGCCAGATTAGACCACCAAAAGGTAATGCGTGGGGTATATCATAACGACCTCACTGCGACTGGAATTGATGCTTAGTGGGGGGAACAATCCGCTAATCATTAATCACTTCATTTCGACCTTACTTTCAGGTTTGTGAATTATTACAGGTTGACTATGTCCCATATTTCCATGATAGTCTCAGTATATCCCCAGAATATGTCCCAACATCCCAATAAATCAATGGGAATTTCAGGATCCTAAAATGGAGGTACTGTACCATATAGGGCCATATTTTGCTGGGATATTCCCTTGCATAGGCCTTACATAGGCCTTATATATCCTTATATATGGTAGGTACCTGCAATTTAGGTTCCTGAAATGGCCATTGAATAAAGAGATCCTATAATATCTCAGTATATCTGTATATTGGGATATTCTGGTTGCTGGTTTCAAACATTTTTTATTTTCCATAATATATGGGATAATCCTTCCCATTGACTAATATTTTCCAAGATGGTTAAAACCACCAACCCGTTCCTCTTAAAGATCCCAATCTCCCAGCTAGACATCAACCGGTTTTGTCGCGGCGGTTTACGCTGCCAGGACTACCATCAACAATACCTGGCGAAGCCCAGGGCTCGTCCCTATTGTGCTTGGGAGAAAAACTCAGGTTAGTGGTGGCGGTGGCAAACTTAAACGTTTTTTTTTTTTAATGGTGATTTAACCAAGAAAAATGGTGATTGAATATGATTTAGTAACTTAATGAGATCTATAGCGGATTTATGATAGCTAAGGGGTGAAAACTATCCTTAAACATTGGGTTTAAGCCAATAGCTTTAGGACTTTGACCTAATTGATGGTTGATGCTTGGAGGATAGTTTTAGAATAACCGGGATAATCCTCCATGGTGCTGGAATATGCACACCAACACTCCCGAACAAAATCACCCAGTCATGCAGGTGTGCAATACCAGCACCATGGTTCGCATATGGGTATTTTTTTGAAACAGGTACTGTTTGACATCAAAGCGACTGGATGGGACCTTCATTACCAGTTCGTTGTCTACCATCAATGTGATGATATGGTCCAGGCAAGGGAATAGCTACAGGATGGTGCCACCCAGTGATGGAACGTTGGTTTATAAACCCCATTAACTATAGTTATATCCGCCATAAACCATTAATAGATATAATAGAATTTTAAAATAGTTATATCCCCATTTATAAACTCCATTAACTACAGAATATTATAGATATAACCCCCTAATCAACCATAGTTATGGGAGTTATTTGCACCAACTGAACGCTAACGAACTGGGGCACCACCGCACGTAGAAACAACTCTTTTGGGACGAAGGGTTTGCTCAACAGCAGTTGTAACATGTTCTCTGTGATCAGTAAGTCACCTCATTTATGGAATGATCACATCATTTATAACATTTTATAACCATAACATAGCTGGTTTCCACGGCTTTTAAATCTGTGCTTGACTGGGTGATCTCTATGGAAGAAATGGAGCTGGACCCAGGAAGAGTTGCTGGTGGTCTGTTGACGTTCAAATGAACAAAATATATACCCTCATAGCTTTTGAGAACTATATACCCTAGTAAAAAAGCTAGATACCATTTCGATATTTATTTTGTAAAAAAAAAATGGTAAACTAACAGTTTGCTATTGAAAATGCCGATGTAGTTCGTTGATTTACTTTTAATGGTGATGTTCCAGTTCGCTATGTTAGTTTACCAAAGGGTAACGGACAGAACCTTGGTGAAAGGACGGCCTTTTTTTGTTAGCCACAATTTGTGCGGGTTCTTTGCCCAGTTCAGCCTGTTTTGTGTTGTGTTTTTCCTTGCGGGGCTAACCATTTGCGGCCCACGGTTTGAGCGGGAAACAACCTCTTTGCGGTTGAAACAGTTCGAAAACATTATTGGATATTAATGATATTAATATGGCTATTAATCCAGTAATATAGCTATTGATATATGGGTATTAATCCTCTAATCCCTCTTTGGGTTTCCAAAATCAATGAGCCGACTGTGGCTCACAAAGATGGGCTCGAACCCGAGATGTTGCAAAAAACAGACCACTCAAGGATTTGATAAACCCTAAAACTGATTTCTTATTATGATATATATATGTATATTATATATATATAGAGATATACGTATCTATGATTATGTTTCGCGATTGCTTAGAACCGCAATTACGAAGTGGATTAATTCTACTTGCCCTGGTATTTTTTTCGCCACCGGTTCGTTGGATGAACCACGAGTGGTATCAAGCATTCACTTTCTTTGGTTATCCATTGAAGTTGGTGAAGAAAAATCAATGTTCTCAGGTTCAATCAATTATATATATATATATATAATTGGTTGGGGGTTAAACATTTTTTTATGTTCCATAATATATGGGATAATCCTTCCCATTGACTAATATTTTTCAAGATGGTTAAAACCACCAAGCAGATATATATATATATGGGTAAATTATAACGACCTCACTGGTCTCCCTCGCTGGAATCATGGTTAATAAGAGGAATCATCCCCACATGGCCCAACAATTCAGGTTAGTGAACTATTATTATTATATATATATATTTATATATATATTATGTGTGTTGAATCCATTACACAAGGTTTTACCCATGTGCTGTTCATCACCAATGGTTGGTTCAATCCATTATCTATTTGTTGGTCTCTGAAAGGGCGCTCTCGCTTTCAGGTTCGGCGCAGCCACAAGTGGTGCCTTGGGCGTGGGAAGGGGAGAGCCCCTAAAGCAGTGTGGAAAAGCCATTTCGATAGCGTTCAGTTGGTGCAAGGAATTCCAATTTCACTATGGTTTATGGATGGTAATAACTATAGTTACTGTGGTGAAACTAAATCCTCTTGTAACTGGGGGGGCAAATTGTAGTAACCATAAATGCTGGTCACCAAAAGAAAAGCAAATCATCCCCAAAATAATTATGAATGGTTGGTAAAAACCGTCCCCAACTAATCACTTTTGTGGGTAATGCACATATATAATTATATATATATATACCCTCTGGTAATTTAACATAGCTATGGAAAATCACCATTTTTAATGGGAAAATCCACTATAAATGGCCATTTTCAATAGCTATGTTAAATTACCAGAGGGTATGACTTACTATACCCCATATGTTCCATGTATGGTATATTTACCTACATTTGGGTGATTTTTAGGGTACATGTTGGTAAAGATTCCATACATGGAGCATTTGGGTACTACTATCATAGTATGTTTTGACCATCTATCTTCACTTGTAGTTTGCTTATCATCTATAACCTACTATACCATAGTATGATATACCGATATACCTAGATATACCCATACAATGATTGGAAGTACCTCGTTGGTGGTCGTCCACTTATCGGGTGTATGAAATATCACCCGAAAAGCTACCTACGGAAGCCTGTGGTGAAACCGGGTGGTATTGTTAAAAGTTGGATCCAGCTTCGACCCCTACCCGGATTTGTCTGGAAAACAGCGGTATGGCGTTGCAATGATTGATTATGTCATGTTCTTTGTGGATATCATGATTGCATCAGTTGTGTTATCTATAATTCTACACTCGTAGATAGGAGTTGCATATATCCCAACTAATGTAGGTTACCATCGTGGTTAGGCCCATTTAAACCCCATCTGCACCCCAAGTGTAACACTCTCAAGCGACACCCAACTTGGGTGTGTTTGACCTCGGACGTGGTTTTTCTTTAAGTCTCTGGTAAACATACAAAAAACTATGGAAAATCACCATGTTTCATGGGAAAATCCACTATAAATAGCCATTTTCAATAGCTATTTGTTAGATTACCAGAGGGTAAGTCTCTGGTAGTTTAAGATAGCTATGGTAGCTATGGATGAACGTGGTCCACTTTGCAAACTGTCAGTCAGCACCAGAGGGTATATATCCCACTAATATCCCATAGGGTAGAAAACTTCGGAGTTTTGAAAGTAGGACCTAAGGGCATACGGGATCATCCGGATCATCCTTTTTCAGCATGGTTCCCCGATACTCATGGAGCACCAAGGACCAAGGGTTTTGGTGATAGCCAAATCCAGCCCAAATGATCTACATAAGTACAGATACATAGTAATTATATATTATATTATATATATATATATACATATAAATATATACTATTATATATATACATCATATCCCATCAAACCACAAGTTAACCCAGTTGTTATCCGCGTTTTCGACGAAAGCGTTTCAGTTTCGACGGCCACAGGTTGCTCTGCCGGACTTCGAATCCTGGTGTCCTGAGGACTTGCAGGAGCCTGGGACCATCTGGGACCATAGGGACACCAGGATTTCTAATGGGAAAAACATAGGAAAAACATGGAAAACATCGGAAAAATCTCGGAAAACATGGGAAAGTGCTGGGAGTTGGAGGAATTCCCTGGTAAACATACAAAAGACTATGGAAAATCACCATTAAAGTAAGTAAAGCAACTATTTCTATGGGCCATGTTCAATAGCGAACTGTTACTCGTTGGTGCTTTGGAACATGAATTTTATTTTTCCATATATTGGGAATGTCATCATCCCAACTGACGAAGTCATATTTTTCAGAGGGGTAGGCTCAACCACCAAGCATGTTATATAAATTACCAGAGGGTAGCTGGTCAATGGCTGTCTACTCATCGATGGTAATGCTAGGTTTTGACCCCATCGCTATGCTGATCACCTCCATAAGTGATATGATCATCAATCCCTACGTTTTGATCATGGCTCACCCAAAAATCACTGGGATTTGTGGTGAAAAACATTGGTTTTGACATCCATCCCTGTCAAGATGTGGCAAGCGGCTTGCAGGAAGATTGTGGGGGATTGGGCGCCACTGGATAAGGAGACATGAATGAAAAACATTGTGAAAACACAATAGCGGAGATCGAAAACACGACCAACTGGTGTCTAAACAAGGTTAGGATGGAACTTGGAACACATAGAAATTATGGGTATCACAAACAGATGATGGCTTGAATGGGAATCTCCTTGGCCCAGACATGTTGACGGGACTTTGACATGTAGCCATGAGACTAGTGCAGTGTCTTTTCCGCGAGAAAGACAGGGACTAACAATATTGACAATAGTAGAGTACAAATCATATATGTTCAAACATGGGAACCCAAGCATGGCCATCAGGGTGGCCAATTGTGCTAAATAATGGGATGCTGGAGGATTCCCAATTTTGAGACGAACATTGATTAGATATCCGAAATGCTCCATGTATAGAATATGTACCAACATTTACCCTAAAAATCACCCAAATGTAGGTAAATATGCCGTACATGGAGCATTTGGGTATTATATTGCAATGAAACCGGCGCCTCATGGCCCCATTTTTTAGTCCCGGCAAAGTTGATCTGTGGTTCCCAAGAAAAACAGACACAAATTCCAGGCAAGGCGAAACAGCAGGTGAGTTGTTGAGTGTAAATGTGGATGTTTGGCCAGAACAGGTTCAATGACTAAGGATTCTTGTAGGTCAACGTGTTGGATTTTGCTGATAAACATGGACTCAGCCAGCTAAAACAATCTTGTTTGTATGCTATCTACATGTATCTACGGATCTCATGGTGTCCAAATATTGAGTACCCCAAAAATTCAATGCTTTATCATCATCTTCTCCAAACGAACATGCAAAACCTCGACGATATGCCACATTGGGGCCCTCAGGAGAAGTACAAGCCGAAATTGACCGAGGAGCCGCATGGTTGCGTCTTATCAGTTCCCATGATTCATGAAAAGAATCATGAACAATGTCAACATGTTGATACATTAAACAACATTAAACATCATTAGACAGCATTAAACACCATCAAACGCCATTAAACACCATTGAACATTATCAAACATCATTAAACATCATTAAACATCATTAAGCATCATAAAACATCATTAAACATTATCAAACAACATTAAACACCATTAAACATAATTAAAAACAATTAAACACCAGCAAACATTATTAAACATAATTAAACAACATTAAGCATCATTCAACAACTCTAAACAACATTAAACACGATCAAAGAACATTAATCATCATTAAACAATATGAGACATCGTTAAACATCATTAACCAATATGAATATGAGACATCATTAAGCATCATTAAACATCATTAAACATTATTAAACAATATTAAACGCCATTAAACATCATTAAACATCATTAAACAACATTAAACACTATTAAACATCATTAAACAACATTAAACATCATTCAACAACTCTAAACAACATTAAACACGATCAAACAACATTAATCATCATTAAACAATATGAGACATCATTAAACATCATTAAACATCAATAAACATCACTAAACATCAGCACACATTATTAAGCATCATTAAGCAACATTAATCATTAAACATCATCCAGCATCATTAAACAACATTAAGCATCATCAAACATCATTAAGCATCATGATTGTTCATGTTGGTGCTATGCCCACCTCAAAAAAATTGCCCGTATTTGCCAAAAACCCGGCAGAACATGTAGCAACATGTAGCACATATGAATTGCTATCGTTGATTCATGATGATTAATGTTGAATGGAATTTGTTGATTAACCACTCCAATACACACATAAGTATGTTATCATTGAATTATACTGACCTCACGTGACGTCAATGGAGTGATGGGAATTGTAAGGGGAATCATCCCCATAGCTGGCTGTATCACAACACCTATTTTCAGGCTGGTGAATTATTCCAATGCAGCCATGCAGCAATCATTACAGATGCGTGAGCATTGGCCTTTGCCAGGATGACCGGAAACTTTCATCAACAATGACTCTTCCATTGAACTGTGATGATGCAGTTGAGAAGTGCCTGAATATGTAAGTACACAAATACTTCGCAGCCACCATTGCGTATTTTCATGTACCCAAAATGATCTACCGTGCTTGCTCAGGTCATATTTTGGGGATTCTTGGGTGGTTTTCCCTCAAGTTAAGGCTTTGTATAGACCGTACAGAGATTGGGTACCTCCAAAGCGGTTCACTCACCGATGCTGTTGCTTCTTGTCTGCCCGCGAGTGGGGCTGAAAATCATCTATCAAATTTCGGAGATACTCAAACAATCTCAAACATATCTTCGCAATTATTTGATCAATAGATACCAATAGCCAATTTCACTCAGTTTGAGCCAGTTGGCCAGTGGGTTTTTGTGTTTTTTCCGCCTCCAGGAGTTTTGGCAACAACATGGTCCCACGCCCCATTGCGTGATCATGGCGCCGAACGAACCCATCCTGTTCCCGTGAGGCTGTTGAATCAAGAGGTTCTCAGATATTGCAGAGACTGTAAACGTTGTGAAAAACGATTATATATATAATATAATATACATGCGTGAAAAATTTAATCAACAAAAACGATGGTCAATCAACTATCATGCATATTTTGATATGTATATGTATGTATACATATATATATATTTATATTTATATTTATATGGTGATATTACTGGCATATAAGTTTAACCACAAGTATGATACTTGCGTGTGTTTGAACATGGGGAATACCTCAGTATGTGCCGTTTTGTTAGCGAGCATGATGATAAACAAATTTTGAGGTACCCCCTATTTTCAGAAAAGCCCGCATTAGTCTACCTATATCTACCTACCACATACTGGTAAGTTCATACAAATCAAATTTATGTGTGTGTGTTCCTGTGATGTGATATTTGTTTTACTGATTGAGGGGAAATGAACCACTTACTTGACTCTCACCGTGGTACATCCCAGTACAAAATTGACACTCGAGGATGTCCACATCTCCATGTTGGACTCTCTCCAAAAACTATTCACAGTAAATGCGTGAGCACAACCAAGACTTGGAGCAAACACCGCTCTGACTACCATGTTCGACAAGTAGTTTGGCAGATAAGACACATGTTAGCATTTGTTGTTTTTGACGCAAATCTAATATTGACTGACTTGCAACACACCTTAGGCGGAGCTCCTTGTTTCAAGAATCATTTTTAGTGGACAAGCAAGAGAGCTTGTCAAGCAGATGTTAGATACTGTATTGGAACTTGAACAAATAGATGATATACACACCAATTGCACGGATACCAATAAACATAGGTATTAGATATATATATGTATATATATATATATATGTGTGTATGTACGTATATTATATCACCAATGATGCTCAATGCTTTCTTGTTCCAACTTGGATATTTCCGGGTTCATCGCTTGCTACAGCCAATCTGCTGGACTCACAACAGATTCTTGACCCAAATTGAGAACCTCAATTTTTAATAGGACACTCCTCTCCATTTTGCCTAGACTTTCGGAAGGTTCAGTGGGGAAGCCGTGATTCTTGACTCCTCCTGACCTTCCCTCCCCGGCAGCCGCCCCTTTTAAAACTGGCGATGAATTCGGGCCTTGCAAGATCTGCAAAGCTGATACCTGGGCTGGTTTTTCTTCAAGGAACAATGAGATTTGCTTCAGATACCATGTGTTCCAGTGTTCCATGGTCAAGTTCTCCCAAGTCGAAAAAAAGTTTACACACCCGTTGAATCCCCGTTGGTTGGTTTCCTCAGTCTTCCCAAGTGATTGTCCAAAGCTTGGTGCATTCTATAGATATCAGGAAATCAACAGAGTTGCGGTAGAAATTCTGATATAAACCCGCATAAACCCATGGTCCAAATTTAAGGGCGTTATTCTTGGAGATGAAACAATAAACTACCCGATAGAGGGGCACCTCTTTTTGCGCCCCAAAATACCGTGGTCCAGGATTGGGAAGAAATATCAAGGTGATCACGGATGGCCGCCAGTCCAAATTGTCACAGCCGCCAGTCCAATGTGTTGCTAACCCCTTTTTTCCACCGCTCGGATCCAACCCAACTAGCCTAGCCTAGCCACAAGAAAGCTACTGTTGGAGGCCTAAGAGCCGCAGATCTCGGCCTGATTTTTTCCGCGTGCGGTCGCGGTGGATCCAGGATCTCGCTTCGGCAAATGTTCGGACCAGTGCTGCACTGGGTGGAATGCAAAAAAAATCACGCCCGGCTGATTGTAACAACCATGTTGTTTCGCCACTATTATTTGGCTTATCAGAATATATCAGAATCATGCAAGGGAAATTGGGACTTATAGAATCTATAGCTAACCACATCGAGATATAATGTGATGTTTCTGAAAATGAGATTTTACCTCCCGAAAAAAAAAAAAAACATTGCATACACACATTATATATACATATAGAGAGAGAGGGAACATGATGATGAACCATTGGTTTGGGGGGTCTGATTTTCAGACAAACCCATGTATGTTGTTCTATTCTTTCATGACCTAATCTGGCAATGTCACCAGCAACATATTCAGATAAATCATGATAATCAGAATGACCGCAAATGACCTAGCCATAATGACATTGTACTCATAGCTAACACACAATGGGGATAAATGGCACTTACAAACCATACAGCTAACCTCATATAAGAGAAAGTTTCAGAGAACTGTTTGAGATTTGAAAACCAGCTTCATGAAAAACTCTAATTCTTCGAAGATTCGCAGCACCACGATCTGTTTTCCTAGGATACCTCAATTTATGTTAAGTTTCGTACAGATATGCTGATGATCCCCTGGCCAGCACTGGACACGAGGACACTTTTTTAATTCGCTAAAGAAGCGCTACACGGCTGTTGACAAATGAACACGGAATCCATAGCCACCGACGGGATCGTCCCAGGCAAACGATCATGACACTGCTGACACCAGATGCTGGCCTTTCTTAGATTGATTTGTGTTGCTGCTGGGTTAAAAAATGAAGGCCAGTGTTTAATGAAGCTCATTTACACCAGCAAGAGTGGTTGCTATTTTTCTTTGTATTACTACACTGGTTTTAATGAAGCTCTTGCTGGTGTAGTAATTACAGTGTACCCTCTGGTAATTTAACATAGCTATTGAAAATGGCCATATATAGTGGATTTTCCAATAAAAAATAGTGATTTTCCATAGCTATGTTAAATTACCAGAGGGTAGTCCCTTACTTTGAGCTTACACCATTCTCCTCGAAAGTTGCGCCATGAAGTAATAAGAGTCCCATGAACGGGCTTGGAATCTGATTCTTCTGGCCGGGTACCCGACGTTTTCGTCAATTGGCCATTAACAAACTCTGTGAGAAGCAATCAAGGGTCTACAAAGTGGAGCCCCCTAGATAGCTAAGTTGGTTTATAACTCCAATAACTATGGTTTATGGTACCTATAACTGTAGTTAATGGATGTTCATGGGGTTTATAAACCATCTTATAACTGGGGGAGCCCGCATTGTAGAGGCTTCCTGAATAATGTAACCAAGAGTCATTTCCATTATCTTACTGGTGCTAAACGCAGGGAATGGATGGGAATGGGGTGGAATGGGATGATGACTGATAGTGATTATGGATCATTCCATATCATTCCCGAAAATTCCCTACTAAGCACAAGTAAGTTGTTTGTTTCATGTCGCCATTAACGCAAGGGATTGATATTATTCAATAGCTGCATGGGGCCGCCGGTGGATGCGTTCAGGTTACAGCGTGGCCACAGTAGGATTTTGCGAGTAAAAAAGTGCCAAGGTGACATGGGTTTCTGTGGAATCTGCCTACAGTTATGGCCCTTAACAGTGGTAAATATGGAATTATCATGATATTTTTGACCCCAGTTATAGGAGTTAGTTCATCCCATGTGTAACCGTTAAGGGCCATCCTCATCATCATGTTCCCATCAAAGGGGTCTACCACATTTTTGGTGAAAGCGTTAGCGAACCTCGCCCCATCAAAGATGATTAAGCTTTTGGGGATACTGACAGAAATGGTGTTCATTCAGATTCGGGATTTATTCTAATCCCTTCCTAATGTTAAAGAGTGCCCCGTCAATCCCTAGTTTAGTGCTGGATGCGTTCTGCGGGTCCATACAAAGGGGTGCCCCCTAGATAGTTAAGTTGGTTTATAACTCCCATAACTATGGTTTATGGCAGATATAACTATAGTTAATGGGGTTTATAAACCAATTTATAACTATAGGGGGCACCACATTGTATGGGAGGTATTGGATTTTAGAGCGATGGGATTACTTTTCGAGAACTTTTTTTTGAGTGACTTGTGGCTGCAAAAAGACCAATCCGCAGACCATCCCGCAGACCATCAAGCCAACTCAACGGGAAGTTTTTGGTGTCAGTTTCAGAAACACCAGACGATCCTTAGATTGGAAGTCTGTCGTAAAGAAAATGAAACCACATTCCGCTTTTGATTTTCAGGGTGCCAACCATTTGCTAATCCGCTAAGACATTCTGCTACACCATCCTCGTAAGCTCAAGCTCATATACATTATATACATGCGCCGTGGGTGGCATCTGGCTACATGAGCCGTGGGTGGCATCCGGCTATCTGAAGATAGCATAAGATCATATACAATCATATACATATGGGAGCCGTCCGTAAAAGCAGGTCACAAATTTATGAATTGATGCGTTTACTTTGCTTTGCGCGATTGCTAAAACCTGCATCGCGATAGGCTGAGCGATTGGTTGGCGATTGGTT